>TARA_R110002051_G_scaffold41345_2_pt1 | contig 78515 bp, 79 predicted proteins | sample TARA_R110002051 | Tara Oceans TARA_R110002051 (sample SAMEA4397023) | marine metagenome | biome: Polar Biome; feature: [MES] marine water layer (ENVO:01000295) within the mesopelagic zone...; material: water (ENVO:00002006), including particulate matter (ENVO:01000060) such as......
TATATTTTGCGGACAATCAAAAAAATAATTCAGTAAATAAATAAACATCATGTCCAAACAACTCCCCCAAATAACACCAGAATTACAAGATTTCATTAAAAACCAAAAAATATTCTTTGTTGGTACAGCGGCACAAGATGGTCGTGTAAATGTGTCTCCAAAAGGGCATGATACACTTCGGGTTTTAAGTTCAAACAAATTGGTTTGGTTAAACCTTACGGGTAGCGGAAACGAAACAGCAGCGCATCTATTAAAAAACGACAGAATGACCATCATGTTCTGCGCTTTTGAAGGCAACCCTCTTATTTTAAGACTCTATGGAAACGCCAAAATATACCACGAACGTGATGATACGTTTCATAAGTATATCAACCTATTTGAAGAAAATACAGGCTCACGACAAATTATAGAATTGGATATCGATTTGGTACAAACGTCTTGTGGATTTTCAGTGCCTTTTATGGATTTTAAGGAAGAACGCGGGATGCTAAATTCATGGTCCAAAAAACAAGGTAAAGACAAAATAAAAGATTACTGGAAAGAAAAAAACACCAAAAGTATTGATGGTTTTGATACTGATATACTGAGTAGTAACTAAAATTAAAAATTCATTTTTTCTCGCAAAGACACAAAATTTTAAGGATTCGAAAACTGCGACTGCGACTGCGACTGAGACTGCGACTGAGACTGCGACTGAGACTGTAAACTAAAAACCTAATTCTTATCCTCCAGCAAAGGCACAAACCGAAATTCACCATATTCTTCCTGTTCAAATTCCTTTTGTCCTTTTCTAATAAAAAGTGTCATAATTTGTACAGCACCACCAACAGGAATAACAAGCCTACCTCCTATTTTCAATTGACTCAACAAGGGCTTAGGGACAAAAGGTGCACCAGCAGTAACAATAATACTATCAAAAGGCGCTTCTTCTTCTAAACCTTTATAACCATCGCCAAAAATGAGTTTTTTAGCACGATAACCCAGTTTTGGTAAAAACTTACTCGTTTTTTTAAATAATTCCTTTTGGCGTTCAATACTCCAAACTTTTGCTCCCAATTCACATAAAACGGCTGTTTGGTATCCGCTTCCTGTACCAATTTCTAAAATTTTATCACCTTGCTTAACTTGTAATAATTCTGTTTGAAAAGCCACCGTATAAGGTTGCGAAATGGTTTGATCCGCTGCAATAGGAAACGCTTTGTCTTGGTAGGCATGGTCTAAAAAACCAGAATCCATAAACAAGTGTCTCGGTATATTTCCAATGGCGTTTAAAACAGCTTCGTTCTTTATTCCTTTGGCAATTAACACATTAACGAGCTGCTGCCGGAGCCCTTTGTGCTTAAAAGTATCTTTCAATTTTGGTGGCGTTTATTCTGCTAAAATTAACTAAACATTTTAAAGTCTGAAACTATTTATTGAGAATTTATTTATAATAAAAATCAGGCTAAAAATTCATATTAATTAACTAAATTCAAACGGTAAATATCTTATTTTTGTTGAAAACCTAATAATTATGCTAAATGCTGGTGTACTTGGTGCTGGCCACCTCGGGAAAATTCATTTAAGACTTCTTAAACAATCTGAAAAATATAATCTGGTTGGTTTCTATGATGCCGATGAAGAAAACGGTAATCGCGTTGAAGCCGAATTTGGGTATAAATTTTTCAATTCGGTTGATGCACTAATTGATGCTGTTGATGTGGTTGATATTGTAACGCCTACCCTTTCACATTACGATTGTGCAAAAAAAGCCATTGCAAAAGGCAAGCATATTTTTATTGAAAAGCCTATTACCAATACCGTTGCCGAAGCGGAACACATTAGAGAACTTTTAGCGGAACATAATTTACGCGGACAAGTAGGACATGTTGAGCGGTTTAATCCTGCTTATTTAGCTGTAAAGGATGATATTAAATCGCCGATGTTTATTGAAACACATCGATTGGCTGAATTTAATCCCAGAGGAACAGATGTTCCTGTAGTTTTAGATTTAATGATTCATGATATTGATATTATATTAAGTGTGGTGAATTCTAAAGTAAAAAACATTTCCGCAAGTGGCGTTGCAGTAATTAGCGATACACCAGACATTGCAAACGCACGATTAGAATTTGAAAACGGTTGTGTTGCCAATTTAACAGCGAGCAGGATTTCCCTTAAAAAAATGCGTAAGGCACGTTTCTTTCAAAAGGATGCTTATATCTCGGTAGATTTTTTAACTAAAAAATGTGAGGTTGTAAAAATGAAAGATGCACCTGAGACACCAGGGGATTTTGATATGATTTTACAAAATGCCGAAGGCGTTAAAAAACAAATCTATTTTGACAACCCAAAAGTAGCTAATAACAATTCTATTCTAGACGAATTGGAAACCTTTGCAGATGCTATAAATAATAATACATCACCAATAGTAACCTTGCATGATGGCACTGAAGCATTACGTATTGCTACGCAGATTATTGCTTGTTTTTAGAATAAAGACTGGTGACGGAAGTTAAAAATAAAATAGTAAAAATGAAAGTCCCAAGTTTCTATAAAGTCGGAATCGTCAAAATTTAGAAATAATGAAAGAAGGAATGTAGATGCTAAACGAAGTTTAAAGCACGTAATTCCGAAATGAATGGTGCTCAAGCAATTTCCTGATTTTGAAATGATTTTTGGCTTGGTTTATCCTGAGCGTAGTCGAAAGGTTTTGTATCAAGACAAAATGAACAAAAATTAAACAGATTCCCGCCTTCGCGGGAATGACAAAAACTTATTGGATGAAAAACATTGCAGTAATTGGCGCAGGTACTATGGGAAACGGAATAGCCCATACCTTTGCACAAAGCGGATTTAAGGTTAATCTTATTGATATTAATGAAACCGCATTAAAACGAGGGTTAGATACCATTTCTAAAAATTTAGATAGAATGGTGGCCAAAGAAAAAATTACTGAATCTGACAAAACGGAGACTTTATCAAATATTACATCATTTACTGATATGGGTAAAGGTGTTAAAAATGTAAGTTTAGTTGTAGAAGCCGCTACTGAAAACATAGATTTAAAACTTAAAATTTTTAAGCAACTTGATGACGTTTGTGCAAAAGACACCATTTTAGCAACTAATACGTCTTCTATTTCCATCACACAAATAGCTGCCATTACAAATAGACCAGAAACAGTTATTGGAATGCATTTTATGAATCCAGTTCCTATAATGAAACTGGTTGAAATTATTCGTGGGTACAACACAAGTAATGATGTTACTAAAACCATCATGGAACTTTCTAAAACTTTAGGTAAAAATCCTGTTGAAGTTAATGATTACCCGGGCTTTGTTGCAAATCGCATTTTAATGCCCATGCTTAACGAGTCTATCGAAACACTTTACAACGGTGTTGCTGGCGTACATGAGATTGATACGGTTATGAAACTGGGAATGGCGCATCCCATGGGCCCTTTACAATTAGCCGATTTTATTGGTTTAGATGTTTGTCTATCTATTTTGAATGTAATGTACAACGGATTTAAAAACCCAAAATACGCACCCTGTCCGTTATTGGTTAATATGGTACGCGCAGGAAAATTAGGCGTAAAATCTGGGGAAGGTTTTTATGATTATTCCGAAAGTAGAAAAGCAGATAAAATTGCAAAACAATTTTTGAAGTAATCAGTCGCAGTCACAGTTTACAGCTACTGAGACTGAACACTGAGACTGTAAACTTATAAATAATGGCAAAAATAATCCCATTTAAAGCAGTAAGACCAACTAGAGCAATTGTGGGTTTAGTAGCTGCTCGTTCATATCAAAGTTATACCATAGATGAACGCGAATCGCGTATGGGCTATAATCCCTATTCATTTTTACATATTGTAAATCCAGGTTATAAATACGATCAGGTAATTAAAGGAGAAGAACGTTACAAACTAGTTAAAAACAGATACTTGGAGTTTAAGGAAGAAGGGGTGTTCATTACAGATGAAAAGCCCTGTTTATATGTATATAAAATAGTAAATCGTCACAATCAAACTTTTAATGGTATTATAGCAGCAACAAGTGCAGAAGACTATGAAAAAGACATTATAAGAAAGCATGAAGACACCATTGAATCACGAGAAGTAACCTTTAAAAATTATTTAAAAACAGTAGGTTTTAACGCAGAACCCGTTCTACTCACCTATCCTGATAACATTATTATTGCCAATGTTATTGAAGAAACCCAAAAAAAACATGCCGAATACGAGTTTACTATGACTTATAAGGACACACATTATTTATGGAAAATTGATGATGAGTCTATTGTCAAATCAATACAAAATGAATTTGAAAAAATAAACACTATCTATATTGCTGATGGACACCATAGATCGGCATCTTCACATTTATTATATCAAGAGGAAAAAAAAACAAATCCAAGTCATAATGGTTCAGAATCATATAACTTTTTTATGTCGTATTTAATTCCAGAATCAGATTTGGTAATACACGAATTTAACCGTTTAGTTAGAGACCTTAATGGATTAACCAAGGAAGCATTTTTAATAAAATTAGATTCTGTTTTCCGAATTAAAAACAGAGGTAAAATACCATATACCCCAACAAAGGCGCATCATTTTAGCATGTATTTAGATGGTGAATTTTATTCTCTTTATTTGCGAAAATCTGCTTATGTGTTTAATACATCATTGGACAATTTGGATGCATATATGCTATATAAAACCATTTTAAATCCTATTTTAGGAATTACTGATTTACGCAACAACAACCGTATTGAATACTCACACACACATGGGAAAGACGAAACGGTAAATATAAAAGCTAGCGTTGATAGTGGTGAATTTAAAGTTGGTTTTGGCATGTGTGCCGCAACTGTAGCTCAAATGAAACAAATTGCAGATGATGGTTTAAAAATGCCTCCAAAAAGCACCTATATTTTACCAAAATTAAGGAGTGGAATTACTATTTATGAATTCTGACACTCCTGCGCCATCCTGAACTTGTTTCAGGATCTAAAACTAAAAGATTAACAAATGACAATAAAAGAAAATCTAAACAATATAAAATCTACATTACCCAAACATGTTACACTAGTAGCTGTTTCAAAAACAAAACCAGTAAGCGATTTAATGGAAGCCTATACTGCTGGTCAGCGTGTTTTTGGTGAAAACAAAATCCAAGAAATGGCTGAAAAGCATGAAAACATGCCAAAAGATATTGAATGGCACATGATTGGACACGTACAACGAAATAAAGTAAAATATATGGCACCATTTGTAAGCTTAATACATGGGGTCGATAGTTTTAAATTACTAAAGGAAATTAATAAACAAGCTAAAAAACACGATAGAATTATAGATTGTTTATTGCAAATAAAAATAGCTGAAGAAGATTCTAAATTTGGGATGGCTATTAAAGACGCTTCAGAACTAATTCAATCTAAAAACTTTTCAGAATTAAAACATATTCGTATTACAGGAGTTATGGGTATGGCTACTTTTACTGATGACCAAAATCAAATAAAAAAAGAATTCAACCTATTAAAATCTACTTTTGAAGAATTGAAAAAACTGAACACTGAAAACTGCAAACTGCAAACTATTAGTATGGGAATGAGTGACGATTACGAATTGGCAATTGAATGTGGAAGTACCATGATTCGGGTTGGAAGTCGTATCTTTGGAAGCAGAAATTATGATTGAAAAATTGAGTAAAAACTCAACAAAAAACAAATAAACGCATAAACAATTTTTGTACGCAATACTAGACATAGAAACTACCGGAGGCAAGTATAACGAAGAGGGCATAACCGAAATTGCCATATATAAATATAATGGCCATGAGGTGGTTGATCAATTTATAAGTTTTGTTAATCCAGAACGGGATATCCAACCTTTTGTAGTAAACCTTACAGGAATTAATAGCAGCATGTTGCGCAATGCGCCTAAGTTTTACGAAGTTGCAAAACGTATTATTGAAATAACCGAAGACTGTATTTTAGTGGCACATAATGCCCAGTTTGATTACAGAATTTTAGGTACGGAATTTAGACGATTGGGATACGAGTATAAACGCCGGTCTTTATGCACAGTGGAATTGGCCAAAGATTTAATTCCCGACCAATCCTCATATAGCCTCGGTAAATTAGTCCGTTCACTCGGAATTCCCGTAACCGACAGGCACCGTGCTGCAGGAGATGCTTTGGCTACCGTTAAGTTGTTCAAAATGCTTTTGGACAAGGATTCTACAAAAACTATTGTCCAAAAATCTATTCGATTAAATCCTAAGAAGCAATTGGAGCCAAGGCATTTGGATATTCTAGACGATTTACCTTCAATAACAGGTGTTTATTACATTCATAGAGCCGATGGTGAAATTATTTATATTGGAAAAAGCAACAACATAAAAAAACGGATCAATCAGCATTTTACAAATACCAATCACAAATCTAAAAAAATCCAAACGCAAGTAACGGCTGTAACCTACGAGGCTACAGGTAGCGAATTGGTTGCGCTTTTAAAAGAAAGTGAAGAAATAAAACGCATTAAGCCTATTCATAATCGCGCTTTAAGGCGAAATATATTTACCCATGCCTTGTACAGTTTTAAGGACGAAAACAATTATATCAACCTTAAAATTGATATTGCTGATGGACGCAAAAAGCCAATAACCACTTTTACTAATCGCCAAAGCGGAAAAAGTTTTATTACAAAAGCTGTTGACGATTATAACTTATGTCAAAAATTAGCAGGGTTGTACAAAACCAAAAGCAGTTGTTTTAAATATGAAATAAAGGAATGTGACGGTGCTTGTATAGAGAAGGAAGATCCAGAAATATACAACAAGCGGGTAAAAACATTAATTGATAAAAATAGTTACGCCAATAAAAACATGGTAATTATTGATAAAGGTAGAGCTGTTGATGAACGCAGTGCCATTTTAATAGAAAATGGGATTTTTAAAGGTTTAGGTTTCTTCAACTTAAATTATCAAATCAATAATATTGAAGTTTTAAAATCTATTATTACGCCCATGAATAACAATAGGCATAATCAACATATTATTCAGAGCTATTTGCGGAAAAACAAAAAACTAAAACAGATAGTATTTGATAAAGAATAAAATCATTTTATAATCCGGTTTTAGAAAAACCCTCAGATGTTATTTTAGTACTTCCCAATAAAAAAAGACAATTATTTTTTTCTTAAAATAATGAATAACTCAATTCAACTACAGTTAACCGTTACATTTAAAGAAACTATTTATGGGGCTGAATATTACCCCCTATCCCAAAAAATTCTTGGTGGAAATTGTAGATATTCAAAACAATTCACTTGAACTATTACAGAAGAAGTAGTATTCTTTTCATATTTTTACTAAATGAACGAACCATCTAGAATGCATTGGAAAACAAAACTTCATGATATTATTTATGAAGCGGATACCCCTGCTGGAAAATTATTTGACGTTATATTATTAATAGCAATCATTGCAAGTATTATTCTTGTTATGCTTGAGAGTATTAAAAGCTTTGATGAAAAATACCATAATTTTTTAAATATTTCAGAATGGGTTATTACAATACTTTTCAGCATTGAATACATCGCCAGAATTATAACCGTTAAAAAACCCTTCAAGTATATTTTTAGTTTTTATGGTATTATCGATTTTCTGTCAACCATACCCAAATACATATCGCTTCTTTTTGGTGGTATTCACGCATTGGCGGCTTTAAGAGCATTAAGGTTACTTAGAGTTTTTAGGATTTTAAAACTAGCACGATATATGGGTGCTTCAAATATGCTCGTATCTGCGTTGAGATCAAGCCGCGCAAAAATATCGGTATTTTTATTTGCGGTACTAATACTATCCATAATATTCGGCACATTAATGTATTTGATTGAGGGAGAGGTAAGCGGTTTTTCCAGCATTCCAATAAGCGTATATTGGTGTATTGTAACCCTAACTACGGTTGGTTTTGGCGATATAGCACCTGTAACACCAGTAGGACAACTGATTGCAGCAGTAATTATGATTTTAGGTTACGGTATTATTGCTGTACCTACTGGTATTGTTTCAGCTGAATATGCGACTCAAAATAAATCTGAAACACCTCCAAAAAAGGATAAGGTTCATCTGAATACCAAATCATGTTCTAATTGTTCTGCAGAAAACCATAAAGACAGCGCTGAGTTTTGTTATAACTGCGGACATAATTTATTCGATGTCTAAATTTATCATTTCAATTATTGGCCCAACGGCAATAGGCAAAACCGCCTTGAGTATAAAACTTGCCCAATATTTTAAAACGGAAATAATATCTGCTGATTCTCGTCAATTTTTTAAGGAAATGCAAATTGGCACCGCAGCACCTTCAAATGAGGAATTAACAGCAGCCAAACACCATTTTATTCATCATAAATCGATACATGATAAATATAACGTAGGGGCTTTTGAAAAAGATGCAATAATCCGTTTAAATGAACTGTTCAAAATACATAATGTGGTTATTATGGTTGGAGGTTCTGGGCTTTATGTGGATGCGGTTACAAAAGGGTTAGATGATTTTCCTGAAGTAGATAAAAAAATAAGAGAAACTTTAAATACTGACTTTCAAACGAAAGGTCTTGAATATTTGCAAAGTCAGTTGAAAGCATTAGACTTAAAATCCTACGAGACTATTGCTATTTATAATCCGCATCGTGTAATTCGGGCTTTAGAAATTTGTATTGGCACTGGAAAACCTTATGCTTCATTTTTAAATAAAAGAAAAGAAAAACGGGATTTTAAAACCATTACAATAGGATTGACTGCTAAAAGAGATCTCATTTATAACCGCATAAATAAACGTGTTGATTTAATGATGGAAACCGGTTTATTGGATGAAGTTAAAAGTTTGGAAGCATACCAAAACTTAAACGCTCTAAATACGGTTGGTTATAAAGAACTTTTTAACTATTTAAATGGAGCATGGACTTTGGACTTTGCCATTTCGGAAATTAAAAAAAATACCCGACGCTTTGCAAAACGCCAGCTCACTTGGTTTAAACGAAACCATGAAACACTTTGGTTTGATTACGCTGAAGAATCGGATAACATTATAAAACATTTAGAAACCCTGATTACATGACAGTAGAAGCCATATTATCAAAACTGGTTTCATTTCCTGTACTAGGAGGAGAAAGCAACCTATCTATCATTAATTGGATTAAATCTTATATCGAATCCTTTAACGTAGAATGTGTTCTAGTTCCTAATAAAATAGAAAACAAAGCGTCTTTGCATTGCCGTATCGGGCCTCCTGTAAGTGGCGGTTTAATTTTATCGGGGCACACAGATGTTGTTCCTGTTAACGGTCAAGATTGGGAAACGGATCCTTTTAAATTAATAGATAAGGGAGATGGCAAATTATATGCTAGAGGAACTTGCGACATGAAAGGTTTTGTTGCGTGTTGTTTAAGTGTATTGCCTGATTTAGTTAAAGCTGATTTAAAAAAACCCATCTACTTTGCCTTTTCTTATGATGAGGAAATTGGCTGTTTGGCAGCCCCAGAATTGATAGCACATTTATTAAATCATTATTCTGAAACGCCAAAATATGCTATTATAGGCGAACCATCATTGTTACAACCAATTATTGGCCATAAAGGAATTTGTTTATATACTACAAAGGTAAATGGTTCAGCGGGACACAGTAGTGGCATACGGAAAGAAGTCAGTGCCATCCACGAGTGTGCCAGATTAATTTTATGGCTAGAAGATAAAATGAATGCGCTTGTAGATTCTGGTAGTATTGATGAACGCTTTAAGCCACCTCACTCCTCTTTGCATACAGGTATTGTTCATGGTGGGATAGCACCAAATGTTATCGCAGATAAAGCTTATTTTTCTTGGGATGCCAGAGTAATTCCAAATGATAATTTATCGGAAATTATAGAAGATTTTGAAAATCATTGTAATAATCGCACTAACGAGCTTAGATCTATATTCCCCGGTTTTAAAATTGAAACTGAAGAAATACACCCACCAGTTACAAGTTTTTTAACTAATGAAGATAGCGATATTGTAAAACTTATTTTAAAAATTAACGCTAACAAAAATATCGGAACCGTTGCTTATGCTTCGGAAGCGGGACAATTTAACGAAGCTGGTTTACAAAGCATTGTTTGTGGTCCTGGGTCAATAGAACAAGCACATAGAGCCAATGAATTTGTTTCTAAAGAAGAACTAACTAAATATGTTGAAATGCTACATAATTTAATAACGCTATTCACAGAAGCTAGTATTAAAACTGATTTTTAAGAACAGTTTCAAAACAACTTACCCTGTCCTTCTCCGTCTATTTCAGTATTACCATCTTTTTTTGAATTAGACGTATTGGAACCCTTAATTTCATCAATTTTGATGGTTTCTTCATCTACAACCTCTAATTCATCTGCATGAACTTCTTTGGGTGCTTCATAAGGTAACGGATCCAATAAATTAATCTGATTTACCTTATCTTTTGTCAGTTGATTTCCTTGTGCTGAAATTCCCTTTACATCAATAAATTCTTCTAAGTTGACTTCTAAATTATCTTTTCTATCTTTTCCGCGTTCTTTTGCAAAAACTACCTCAGCCATAGGCCTCCAGTCTGTTGAAACAATTTCCAATTGTGAATTAGAATCTTCTGAAATAAACGATTCTTCCTTACCCTCATTTTCAATTAAAAAACGTTTTACGTAATACAGTTCTTTTTCACCATTAAAATAAATAGCTGAAATGGGTTTTTTAGGAATCCATTTTTCCATAACAATCATATCATTATCAAAATGCATGGTGACTTCGGGAGTTACCGTTTTAACTATTCCTGATTGTGTAATGATTAATAACTTGTCCTCACCTCTAAACTCGCCTACCAATTCTCCTCTACCATCAACATTAATTCGCTGTACTGCATCATCAAACCAGATTTTACGAGGTTTTAAAGTAGAAACCCCTTTTTCTTTAAGTTCAACACGTTTAACAGAATATTTTGTAACTAAGTTTCCTTTTGATACGCGACCTTTTATTAAAACATCAGCAAAATCAATATCCCATTTCAGTTTTTTTATACTACCTACTTGACGAAGTAAAATGGTTATAACCTCAGCTTCCCCATTGGGATTAGCAGAAAAATATAAAACCGTGGATGATTTATTCCCATTTGTTAAATCGTACTCCCTATCCCGAGTAATACTTGTAACTGCAAACCTTTTAATATAAGATGGCCCGCCTTTACCATCACGATAAATCATGTTATAGATGGTACGCTTATCTTTTTTCTTGAACACGGCAACGTGAATAATATCCTTACCTATAAACGTTTTGGAATCTACTTTCGTAACCATCATGATACCTTGTTTGGTAAAAACAATAATATCATCAATATCACTACAGTCGCACACGTATTCATCTTTACGAAGCGACGTACCAATAAAACCTTCTTCCCTATTTACATAAAGCTTTGTGTTACGAATAACGACTTTTGTAGCATCTACATCATCAAAAGTGCGAATTTCTGTTTTACGTTCACGTCCTGCACTATATTCTTTTTTAAGCCTTGTAAAATAGGCTATGGCGTACTCTATAAGATTTGCTAGGTGATGCTTAACTTGGGCTATCTGATCTTCTAAAGCATCTATTTTTTGTTGTGCTTTATCAATATCGAATTTAGAAATACGCTTGATTCTAATTTCAGTTAAACGTACAATATCGTCTTCTGTAACAGGACGTTTTAAATGCTTAATATGTGGTTGAAGTCCTTTATCTATGGCACTAATTACGCCTTCCCAAGTTTCCTCTTCTTCAATATCCCGGTAAATTCTATTTTCAATAAAAATACGTTCCAAAGATGCAAAATGCCATTGTTCTTCAAACTCCCCCAATTTTATTTCCAACTCTTGTTTTAAAAGTTGAACGGTGTTGTCTGTTGAGCGGCGTAACATTTCAGTAACACCAACAAAAAGTGGTTTATTATCTTCAATGACGCAACCTAAAGGTGAAATAGAAGATTCGCAACTCGTAAAAGCAAATAAAGCATCAATAGTTTTATCTGGTGATAAGCCAGCAGGTAAGTGTATTAATATCTCAACCTCAGCGGCTGTATTATCTTCTATCTTTTTAACCTTAATTTTACCTTTATCGTTAGCTTTTAAGATGGAATCTATTAATGTAGATGTTGTTGTACCAAAAGGGATTTCGGTTATAACTAAAGTATTTTTATCTAATTGCGATATTTTAGCACGAACACGTACTTTACCACCACGCAGGCCATCATTATAATTTGAAAAATCAGCTTCTCCACCAGTAGGGAAATCGGGAAAAATTGTAAAACGCTTGCCTTGTAAATGTTTAATAGAAGCGTCAATAAGTTCAATAAAATTATGCGGTAATATTTTAGTTGATAAGCCCACTGCAATACCTTCACCGCCTTGTGCCAATAGCAGCGGGAACATAACAGGTAAGTTTACAGGCTCTTTTCTACGTCCATCATAACTAGCCTGCCATTCGGTAATTTTTGGATTAAAAACAACATCCATCCCAAACTTAGAAATACGGGCTTCGATGTAACGAGAAGCCGCAGCACGGTCTCCTGTTAAAATATTCCCCCAGTTTCCTTGGGTATCTATCAACAAATCTTTCTGACCAATTTGCACCATAGCATCTGCAATACTTGCATCACCATGTGGATGGTATTGCATGGTATGCCCAACAATGTTTGCTACTTTATTGTAACGCCCATCATCCAAATCTTTCATAGAATGCATAATACGACGCTGCACGGGTTTAAACCCATCTTCAATAGCAGGAACAGCACGCTCTAGTATAACATAGGATGCATAATCTAAAAACCAATCTTTATACATACCCGTAATTCGGGTAATGGTTTCTTGGGGTTCGTCTTGTTCGTTTGTTAAATCGTCGTTTTGATCTTCTGTCATTAAAAACTCCTAATTTTTTGGTTTTCCACTAAGATATGTTCTTCCTTTTTTACGGCGTTTTTTAGCTTTATCAGTAATACCGTCTTGTAAATGTAAATGGTCGTAAGATCTTTTTACGCCTTCTTTTTTGTTTTTATTGTATAACATTTTAGTTTAGTTTTTGATTCCTGCGCAGGCAGAAATCTAGTTTAGTTGTCTTCAATAATATCCAATTCAACCTTCAAATTATCAATAATGAATTCTTGTCGTGTTGGTGTATTCTTTCCCATATAAAAAGACAATAAATCTTCAATGGACATATTTTCATCCAACATGATAGGGTCTAATCGAATATCGTCTCCTATAAAATGCTTGAATTCATCTGGTGAAATTTCTCCAAGTCCTTTAAATCTAGTTATCTCGGGTTTTGGTTTTAATTTTTCAATGGCATTTCTACGTTCTTCCTCGGAATAACAATAAATGGTTTCCTTCTTATTTCTTACCCTGAATAACGGTGTTTGTAAAATATATAAATGCCCTTCTTTTATAACCTCGGGGAAAAACTGAAGAAAAAATGTAATTAATAATAATCGAATATGCATACCATCAACATCGGCATCTGTTGCTATAACCACATTATTATAGCGCAAATCCTCTAATGATTCCTCTATATTTAAAGCCGCTTGAAGCAGATTGAATTCCTCATTTTCGTAAACGATTTTTTTACTTAAACCATAGCAGTTTAATGGTTTTCCTTTTAAACTGAAAACCGCCTGGGTATTAACATCACGGGATTTTGTAATACTACCGGAAGCGGAATCACCCTCTGTAATAAAAAGTGTGGTTTCTAAATTGCGTTCGTTTTTAGTATCGCCAAAATGCACACGGCAATCGCGTAATTTTTTATTATGCAAACTTGCCTTTTTTGCCCTATCTTTGGCTAGTTTACGAATACCTGATAACTCTTTACGCTCCCGTTCTGCCTGCATAATTTTACGCTGAATCTTTTCAGCAGTACCTGGGTTTTTATGCAGATAATTATCTAAATACGTTTTTACAAAATCGTTGATATACGTCCTAACTGTTGGGTAATCACCTCCCATATCGGTTGAACCTAATTTCGTTTTTGTCTGACTTTCAAAAACGGGTTCCATCACTTTTATAGCAATGGCAGTTACAACAGATTTTCTAATGTCTGATGCATCATAATTTTTGCCAAAAAACTCACGAATGGTTTTCACCAAGGCTTCTCTAAAGGCATTTAAATGTGTACCTCCCTGAGTGGTGTTTTGCCCGTTTACAAATGAATGGTACTCTTCGCTATACTGAGTTTTACTGTGGGTTAGCGCCACTTCAATATCATCGCCTCGCAAATGTATAATTGGGTAAAGTAAATCGGATTCATTAATAGTTTCACTTAATAGATCTTTTAATCCGTTTTCACTAAAATACTTTTCTCCATTAAATACTATGGTTAAACCGGGATTTAAATACACATAGTTTTTAAGCATTTTTATGATGTACTCATTTCTATACTTATAATTTTTGAAAATAATTTCATCAGGAACAAAAGACACTTTAGTTCCTTTTCGTCTGGACGTATCATCAAGTAAGTCCTGATTAATTAAATTTCCTTGCTCAAATTCCGCAGAAGCACTTTTACTATCTCTTGTAGATTCTACTCTAAAAAATGACGAAAGCGCATTCACTGCTTTTGTACCAACACCGTTTAAACCTACCGATTTTTTAAAGGCTTTAGAGTCGTACTTTCCACCAGTATTCATTTTAGAAACCACATCAACCACTTTTCCCAAAGGAATACCACGACCGTAATCTCTAACCGTAACTTTTGTGCCTTGAATAGAAATTTCAATGGTTTTTCCAGCGCCCATAACATACTCATCTATGGAGTTGTCCAGAACCTCTTTTAAAAGTATATAAATACCATCATCTGGCGAAGATCCGTCACCTAATTTACCAATATACATTCCCGGACGCATACGGATATGCTCTTTCCAGTCCAATGAACGTATATTATCTTCGGTATATTTGGTTTCAACAGCCATAAAATCTAGTAAAATTTAATGATAGAACGCTAATATAAGATAACCCTTTAAAAAATGAAACCCCCAATACTTAAAGTAATTAACAATATAGTATTGTTTTTGTTGAGAACGTATTTCGTCTATTTTTTTTATGTTTTTTAGAAGAAAAATTAGAGCTTTTCAGCTTGTTCTTTAAGGCATGTATTTTTAGTTCTAAGATCAAAACATGTTTTTTATGTCGGCGTGAATAATTATTTCAATTTTTATTGATGGCATTGTAAAAAATATGTTACCACTATATAGTAAATATATCAATTTCTTTTCATTTTGTCTTGAAACAAAACGAAACAAAAATTCAATATGATTTAAAGGAAATCGCTCCGCGACATTCGCTTTGGTATTTAATGTTTACTACTTATTTGATAAATCAATCTTCAATACTTGATTTTAGAAATAAACAAACTTTTTACAGCTCATTATTTCTGAAAATCATTGATTCCGACGTTGTCGGAACTTCAAGTAAGATTGAGCTTTTAGGCTTTATTTTTAACAGATGGCCACATTTTTTCTTTGGAAAAAAAATTCGCTATGAGGTATTTGATGAATGTATCTAACATTCTAAAAAGTTTAAGAATCCTTTTAATTTAAATAGGTCTCGACTGCGCTCGACCTGACAACTATCAAAATTAAAGTCTTGATTCTAAAAGCAGAGCAGTCTTGACTCTTACTTACACATTAAACAAGAAGTGCATCACATCGCCATCTTTAACAATGTAATTCTTGCCTTCAACACGCATTTTACCAGCTTCTTTTACCTTAGCTTCACTTCCGTAAGTTACATAATCGTTATAAGCAATAACTTCAGCACGGATAAAACCTTTTTCAAAATCGGTATGAATAACACCTGCCGCTTGTGGTCCAGTAGCCCCAACATCAATAGTCCAAGCACGAACTTCTTTAACACCCGCCGTAAAATACGTTTGTTGGTTTAATAATTTATAAGCACCCCTTATTAATTTAGCAGAACCTGGTTCGTCCAAACCAATATCTTGTAAAAACATTTGGCGCTCTTCGTAATCGTCCAGTTCATTGATATCTGCTTCTGTACCAACAGCTAAAACCAAAACCTCAGCATCTTCATTCTTAACAGCATCTTTTACTTTTTCTACATAAGCATTTCCTGAAACCGCTGAGCCTTCATCTACATTGCAAACATACATTACAGGCTTATCCGTTATAAACTGCGATGGTTTTACAAAATCCTTATAATCATCGTCGCTAAATTCCAATGCCCTAACTGAAATTCCAGATTCTAAACCCACTTTAATTTTTAATAAAACCGCTTCTTCTTTTTGAGCATCTTTATTCCCGGTTTTTGCAGCACGCTTTACTTTATCTAATTTTTTTTCAGCAGTTTCCAAATCTTTCAACTGCAACTCCATATCAATGGTTTCCTTATCCCTGATAGGATTTACATTTCCATCAACATGCACAATATTATCGTTATCAAAACAACGCAATACATGTAAAATCGCGTCGGTTTCACGAATATTTGCTAAAAACTGATTACCCAAACCTTCGCCTTTACTCGCCCCTTTCACCAAACCGGCAATATCAACAATCTCAACAGTTGCAGGAAGTACACGCTCCGGGTTTACTAAAGATTCTAATTTTTCCAAACGTGTATCTGGTACATTTACAACACCAATATTAGGTTCTATAGTACAAAACGGAAAGTTTGCACTTTGTGCCTTTGCGTTAGATAAACAATTAAACAACGTTGATTTCCCTACGTTTGGCAACCCTACAATACCTGCTTTCATTTCTTTAGATAATTAGATTAAAGATACAAGAACCAAAATCTTGGTTTTTGCGAGTGCAAATGTAACTAATAAAAAAGAATTCCACGATGTAAAAATCGTGGTTACCGTTGAAATTGTCATTCCCGCGAAGGCGGGAATCTCTAACATGTTCTTGATACATTTCGTTATGGAAATCGGAACACTAAAACTGATAAAAGTTTTGTAACATTATCAAGCTTTAATCGTTAAGTTTATATAAACCATCAATAATGAAACACGTACTTATTTTAATTTCTTTTTTCGTCATATCTGTAGCTTCATTTTCACAACAAATTACGGGGCAACTTATAGACAAAAACACAGGTAAAGCTATACAATATGCTACCATAAAAACCGGTAAATATTCTGGGGTTATTTCAAATGAAGAGGGTTATTTTACTATAAATAATGAGGATTACAAAACCAAAACAATCACAATTTCTTGTTTGGGTTACCAAGAAAAAACGATTTCTGTTGCCGATATAGAAGCTTTGAACTTTATAATTCCGTTAGAGGAAGCCATAAACCAACTAAACGAAGTTTATATAAGTAATAAAGTTCAAAATGCCGATTCTATTATTGCAAGAGTTAGAGCCAAAATTCCTGAGAATTACACACACGAACTTAACGCATACAATATTTTCCATAGAAGTACGGAATCGGTTGATTTTAAAAGTTTGGAATTTGAAATAGAAAAAGCATCAGATGTTAAAAAAAGACAAATAGATGCTGCAAATGACGAATTGAACGCTTTATCAAAAAAAATCAGCGAAAGCGATATGATTCAATTTACCGACTTTAAAGGAGAACTATACAACCTTAATAAGGATAGTAGCAAATTGGCAGTTAATAAAGCCACAAAACTCATGGATTTTAAAAACGATTTTTCGGTAGATGATATTCAAGAAAAAGCAAAAAAAATCATGCTTAGGTATTTGGACACAACTAAAACCTATAAATTAAAAACTGGTATTTTTAAAATTGAAGATTCACTTTCCTTAAAAAATGAAGATTTTAAAGAAGACAAAAACAATGAATTTGAAATAAGCCATTTAAATAAACAAACCCGCGGTTTGCTAAAACGCGGTCAGTTTTTTAAAAATTCGTTTTTAAACAAGCTGTTAAACCCTGATTATTACGATTATACTTTTGAAGATGTTACCTATAACAATAGCGAACTAACTTATATTATTAGTTTTGAACCCCGAAAAAGTAAAGCAAAATTCTCAGGAAAGCTATATATAAGTTATGATACGTATGCTGTTACCCGAGTAAACTACAACTATTATAAAAACCGCCATGGTGAAAAGGTTAATTTAAAACTCATTTTGGGTGTAAAATATATTGCAAATGTGAGCGAAGGCTTGCTGTTATTTGAAAAAAATGCCGAAAATAAATACCAGCCAAAATACATAAAACGCACAACGGGCAGTTACTTTTATGTAAACCGCGATTTAAAATTTATTGAAAACAGCAAAGCCAGAAATAAAATAGGCATTAGTTTTAAAATTGAAGGCGATAACAAAAATAAAGAGGAATTACTTTTTACATCACATAACACTATTAGTTTATCTGATTTTGATACTGTAAAACAATTAAAAGTTGCCCCAATTGAAATACTTAGCAAATATGAAGGAACACTTTGGGAAAACGAGGAAACTTTAGAGCCTTTAAAAGAAATGAAAAGTTTTGAGGTAAAGGAGTGATTTTGGAGTTGGCCTTATCGCTGTGTGTATGAGTAGTGGCAGATTGCGTGGCACTTTCCTATCAAATTGCTATGCTGTTTGAATGGTCTACAAACCTTGATATTTAGGGTTTTCCCTGCCATTACTTATACATAATGTTAGCTTGAGTTTATAAATCTACTCCTGCTTTTCAAACCACATGTTCCTGACTCTACCGTTTGAAACACGAAGACCATTGACTTCTCCGCCAGTTGATCTGATTATCTGTGCGAACACTATAGGCAACTCTGCTGTAATTTTATCTTGGGCTATTCTCTCCATTTTAATTTCGCCATGTCGAGGATGGTAGCATACCAATGCACCATTTTTCAAGTATATAGTGTAAGTTGTTTCAATTTCAGGACTATAATATGTTCCTAGATACTCCTTTAGTTCTTCATTAGTGACTGTAGTGTATTCATACTTATCAAATTGGTATGGCGAAGAGCCGTCACCACTGATTATCATTTGTACTTTTGCTTCCTTTAGATTAAAATTAGCTTTAAGTCCTGACTGCTGATTGATAAGGAATGTGTCCTCTGAAATAGGAACCATGGACCTGGTCCCATACCAGAGGGTGTCGTTTTTTAAGGTTATTTTGCGATTTAGTTTCTGTTTGTTCTCCCAGTAGTAACCCACATATTGGTTTAACTTTTTAGCGGATAAGTTAATAGGTTTAAAATTTATTTCTTTGGTATGGTCACTTTTTTCAGAAAAAATAATGTCAGCAACTTTCTTCCATTTATCTGGAGGGTTGGCGGTTGAAAAGTTAGACAATACAACAATACTGACTTTTTCCGAGGGTAACGTACCTATGAAGGTGCGATAACCCCCAGTGGAACCTCCATGCTGTATACGCTTAATTCCTTTATAGGTGTCGATTTCCACCCCAAATGCGTAATTATTGTAACCTCCATCATTTAATCGGTCAAGTGTTTGCATAAGCTCAAATTCCGATTCCCAACCCTGTGTTGGGGTATAAAAATTTCTTAGCCAAACTAACAAATCACTAGTGGTGGAATTTACATTTGCCGATCCATAATAGCTCCAGTATTCTATGTTCCTTTGAAAAGATTCAGTACCACTATAAGATGTGGCGGTATTTAAGTGAACAGCATTACTTGTTGTTTCAATATAAGTATTATACATACCCAAGGCATCGAAAACATTCGATTTCATCCATGATACAAATGGTTCGCCAGTGACTTTTTCGATAATATTGACCATAAGCATATAGCCTGTATTACAATACATATATTCATCGCCTGGATTGAAATTAAGCTCCTTTTGCTTGAGCATGAAACGGTATAAGTCTTCATTCGTCCTTTCGTCATTTAATCTCCAGCCAGCCAATACTAAAAGATAATGAAAGCTCCTTAAACCACTTGTGTGATGTAATAGATGACGAATTGTAATAGTTTTGCCGAAACTTGGGAATTCAGGGATGTACAACCTAATATCGTCATCAATAGAAAGTTTGCCTTGTTCTTCAAGTTTTACAATACCTATTGCAGTAAATTGTTTAGAAACTGAAGCTAAATTAAAAACAGTTTCGGTTGAATTGGGTAGTAAATGCTCCAGACTTGCCAGTCCATACGCTTTCGAGAATACCATACTGTCCTCCATCATAACTGCTATAGCACCGCCTGGATGATTAGGTACACTCCAGTCCGAAAACAAACTATCTATTTTTTGGATTTTTTCTGTACTTAGTTGTGCATTGCCGATGTTTGTAATCGCCAATGTCAGCAGCAAGGTGACAATATAACTCTTTAGCATATTTTCAAACATTTTTGTTATTCAAGCTAACGTTAAGATATGGTTGCGTTTTAATACTGAAACAAGTTCAGCACTGGTGAACTATATCGTTCGATAAGCGAAGTTATAATTTTCCTATCAGAAAATCAATACATTTAATAGTTTCTTATTCAATTACTTTCAACAAAAAAACCCCAAGCTTTCGCTCAGGATTCATTTTTAATTGTTAATTATCAATTATTAATTGATTTATTCTTCAGGATGCATAAAACGCTGTTTTCCTAAAAGTTCTTCTTCGGTTTCCACGTGGTCTTCATCGGGTACACAACAATCTACAGGGCAAACCGCAGCACATTGTGGTTCATCATGAAAGCCTTTGCATTCTGTACATTTATCTGGTACAATATAGTAAAGTTCGTCACTTATCGGCTCTTGGGCTTCATCAGCATCAACTTCAGTTCCATTGGTAAGCACAACCTTGCCTTCTAAACTTGTTCCATCTTTGTAGCGCCAATCATCGGCACCTTCATATATTGCAGTATTTGGGCACTCAGGTTCGCAAGCACCACAATTTATACATTCGTCTGTTATTATAATTGCCATAGCGTTTTTTTCTTTCTAACTTTGCAGTCGCAAAAATAAAGCCAAAACCTTTCATAACCAAATTAGAATGCAATTACAACAAAGAATTAACGCTTTTATAAAATTAGGGGATTTTTTAGGGCAATTTTCTAATGAAGTAATTAAAAAGGACGATAATATTGAACATAACGATTTGTTTTTTGATGGTTTTAAGCACCAATTAAAACTAGCCGAAGAACATAATGGTTGGTTTACCCCAGAAAATATTAGGTTCGCTTTAAAGGGTTGGACAGCATCGTTAACCGAAGCAAACATTACAAAATGGCTAGAACCTTATAGTATTAGCAAAACCGTTCCTAAACACGTTGCCATTATTATGGCTGGTAATATTCCGTTGGTTGGCTTCCACGATTTTTTATCGGTACTTGTTACGGGGCATCACGTATTGGTTAAGCAATCCTCAAACGATAAATACCTACTACCCTATTTAGCAAAATATTTACAGTTTGTTGAACCTGAATTTAAAGGTAAGATTGTTTTTACCGAAGAAAAAATGAAAAGCTTTGATGCCGTTATAGCTACCGGAAGTAATAATACGGCACGTTATTTTGAATATTATTTTAAAGGCAAACCATCCATTATTAGAAACAATAGAAACTCGGTGGCGGTTTTAATGGGACATGAAACCCATGAAGATTTAAAAAACCTATCCGAAGATATTTTTAGATATTATGGATTGGGTTGTAGAAACGTTTCAAAACTTTTTGTGCCTAAAAATTATAATTTTGATGCCTTTTTTGAAGGTATTTATCATTGGCATCCCATTGTTGAAAAAGCTAAATATGCCAACAATTACGATTATAACAAAGCTGTATATTTAATGAGCGAATTTGATATGCTAGAAAATGGTTTTTTTATGATTAAAGAAGACAAAAGCTACGCATCACCAATAGCTACTCTGTTTTACGAATATTATGAAGATATAGAAAATGTAAAGCAAAAAATAGAGGCAGAAAAAAACAATATTCAATGCATCGTTTCTAAAGGTTTTATAGAAAACGAAGTGCCTTTTGGTGCCACACAAAAACCCAAACTTTGGGATTATGCGGATAGTGTCGATTCTGTTGAATTTTTGTTAGCAATTTGACGAAAAAATTATTGAATTTTTAACACGAAATACCCAATTTATTAGCAACTTTGCAACTTAAATTTTATCCCCTTCCCCGATTTTTAGAAAAGTTGAGAAAAGGTTATAACAAAAATAAATATTAATTAAAATTTACCCACAAAATTCCCTTTCCTTTGGAAAGGGTTAGGGATAGGAAATGAAAAAACACAACTTTAGTGCAGGACCATGTATTTTACCCCAAAGTGTTTTATTAAAAGCATCAGAGGCTGTAATGGACTTAGATAATAGCGGTTTATCTTTAATTGAAATATCTCACCGAAGTAAGGCTTTTGTAGATATTATGGAAAACGCAAGAGCATTAGCTCTAGAATTACTTGGTTTAGAAGGCAAAGGCTATAAAGCACTATTTTTACAAGGTGGAGCGAGTACGCAATTTTTAATGGTGGCACTAAATCTTTTAGAAAAACGCGCTGGCTATTTAAATTCTGGAACATGGTCGGACAAAGCCATAAAAGAAGCTAGAATTTATGATGATATTTATGAAGTAGGCTCTTCTAAAGAAGCTAACTATAATTATATCCCAAAAGGCTACGATATCCCAGAAGATTATGATTATTTTCACTGTACTTCAAACAACACAATTTTTGGTACACAAATTAAAAATTTCCCCAACTCACCAGTTCCAATGGTTTGTGATATGAGTAGTGATATTTTTTCCCGTACGCTTGATTTTTCAAAATTCGATATCATTTACGCAGGAGCTCAAAAAAACATGGGGCCTGCAGGTACAACTTTAGTGGTTGTTAAAGAAGATGTTTTAGGAAAAGTATCTCGTAAAATTCCTTCAATGATGGACTATAAAAAACACATTGGTAGTGGTAGTATGTTTAATACACCTCCTGTATTTGCAGTGTACACATCTATGTTAAATTTAGAGTGGTTGAAAAATCTTGGTGGTATTGCAGCTATTGAAAAGGAGAATGAAAAGAAAGCACGTTTAATGTATTCTGAAATTGATTTAAATCCATTATTTAAAGGATTTGCAGTAAAAGAAGACCGCTCAAACATGAATGCTACATTCACTTTAGAAAATGAAAACCTAAAAGAAACTTTTGAAACCATGCTTAAAGAGGCTGGTATAAATGGATTAAATGGTCATAGAAGTGTTGGTGGTTATAGAGCTTCCATGTACAATGCATTACCTTTAGATAGTGTTAAAGCACTTGTAGAAATAATGAGCGAATTAGAAAGTAAAGCGTAAAAAAGTAGTAGGCAGTGTTCAGTGTTGACTCAAATAAATAAAATTTAATTTTAAGTTGAATTATTAATCGTTCACAGAACTTTTAACTTTTAACTTTTAACTTTTAACTTAGATAAATGAAAGTATTAGCAAATGATGGTGTTTCTCAAAGTGGTATTGATACGTTGGAGAAAGCAGGTTACCAAGTTATTACAACAACAGTAGCGCAAGAGCAATTAATAAACTACATAAACGAAAATGATATTTCGGTTTTGTTAGTTAGAAGCGCAACTACAGTTCGTAAAGACTTAATTGATGCCTGTCCGAACTTAAAAATTATCGGTCGTGGTGGTGTTGGTATGGACAATATTGATGTAGAATACGCTCGTGAAAAAGGATTACACGTTATTAATACACCTGCAGCTTCATCACATTCAGTAGCAGAATTAGTATTCGGGCATTTATACGGATTATCGCGTTTTTTACATAACTCAAACAGAGATATGCCACTTGAAGGCGACAGCAACTTTAAAGGTTTAAAGAAAGCTTACGCAAAAGGAACAGAGTTAAAAGGAAAAACTTTAGGGGTTTTAGGTTTTGGTCGTATAGGTCAAGCTACTGCTAAAGTGGCCTTGGGTGTTGGTATGAAAGTAATCGCTTATGATCCATTTTTGGATAAAGCGAACTTAGAATTGGATTTCTATGATGGACAAAAACTGAATTTTAATATTGAAACAATTTCTAAAGAAGACGTTTTAAAACAAGCGGATTTTATCACTTTACATGTTCCTGCGCAAAAAGATTATGTTATTGATGAAGCTGAATTTAATATGATGAAAGATGGTGTAATTATAGCCAATGCAGCACGTGGTGGGGTATTAAATGAAGTAGCGCTTGTGAAAGCCATTGAAAGCGGAAAAGTAGCAAGAGCTGCTTTAGATGTTTTTGAAAAAGAACCTAAACCAGAAATGCAGTTATTAATGAATCCTGCTATATCATTAACACCACATACAGGAGCAGCAACTAACGAAGCACAAGATAGAATTGGTACGGAGTTAGCAGAACAAATAATTAGTATTCTTGGGTAAAAGATGGCTTTAAAAATATAATGTGACCTAAATGGTTTATTTGAGTCCTAACTATAGATGTTAGGACTTTTTTGTACATTGACCTTTCAATTTTATTAATCTTTATAAATTAAAATAAAAAACATGTCCGGAATTTTAGATTTATTAAACAGCGACCTAGGAAAAACCATTATTAGTGGTGTTGCGGGTCAAACCAATCAGCCTAAAAATAAAACACAAGATGTTTTAACTATGGCATTACCAGTTTTAATGGCCGCTATGAAGCGTAATGCTGCTTCGCCGCAAGGTGCAGAAGGGTTATTAAGCGCCATAAATAGCAAACATGATGGTAGTATCCTTGACAACCTTGGTGGTTTATTTGGTGGTGGTGTTGATGATAACGTGATGACTGATGGTGAGAAAATTTTAGGTCATGTTTTAGGTGGCAAACAACAACGTGTGGAAAAAACATTAGGTGCAAAAGCTGGAATGGATGCGAGTTCTGTAGCGCAAATACTAAAAGTAGCCGCACCCATATTAATGGGTGTTTTAGGTAATCAGGCCAAACAACAAAATGTAAGTAGCCCAAGTGGTATTGAAGGTCTTTTAGGAGGTTTATTAAAAGGAAACTCGCCACAACAAGAACAAAGTTTTTTAGAATCAATTTTAGATGCTGATGGCGATGGCAGTGTAATTGATGATGTTGCTGGCATGGTGTTGGGAGGAAATAAAAAGAAAGGTGGTCTTGGAGGTTTACTAGGTGGCTTATTTGGTGGAAAATAACCGCTTTAAACATATAAAATCAAGCATTGAGTCGAGTTTTACTTGACTCTTTTTTTTGTTAAAAAGATTTCAACACAACCATTTAAGGAACAGTTTTTGTAACTTTAGGTAATAAGAAAAAGCTTAATTCACTCAATGAAAAAGACAGTTCACTCATTCTTACTTTTTAAAGAAGTAAACACTGCTTACTTTTGGAATATAAATACTATAAAAATGAAAAATATACTTTACACCTTATTAGCTTGTAGTTTCATAATAGCATGCAATACATCAAAACCTGTTACAGCAAACAAAATTGAATCAGAAAAGGAACTTGCTCAAATTAATAATGATACGGTTATTATTGAAAATGATAAATTAGAATATGAAATTATTATTATAGAACCAGGATTTAATTTTTGGTTAGTAAGCAGAGCAAAACCTGAAGGCTATTATTCTCAACAATACCTTGAAAACAGAAATATAATTTATGTTAATGAATGGAATAATAGAGTACTACAACCGCAACGTTATAACCCAAACTTGTACGAACTTCAAATTGATTACCAACAAGGTATTGATTATGGCTATGAGGTAAACTATAAGCTATACTATTACTTTATTTATTTTCAACGTACTTACAACCAAAGATTAGGTCCTTTTGTTCCTAGAATTTAAAAGCTTTTTACTTATTTTTGCATCTAAATTGCAATTGTGAACAAATTCAAGGAAAACTGGGAAATAAATAATAATTGGCAACTTATCTTTCCTTTTTTAGGATGGATAGCTTTAGGCTATTCCTCATACAAATTAGCATATGTCTTTCTGAAAAATTTTAATGTGGTTTTTATAGTATTGCTAAGTGCTATATTGTTTTTTGTTCTATTAAAATTAACGCTTTTAATTTTTGAGAAATTAGAAAAAAAATGGCAAGTAAATTATCGGTGGGAACTAATAAATATTTTTCTTGTGTTTGCCATTACTGGCTCATCTTCGGTATTTGTTAGCAGGCCATTGATAAAACTGGCAGGCATCAATAAAGAAAACCTCCCAACTTTTGCTTATTGGAGCTTATATATCCTTATTGGGTTTGTTTTTTATCAAATTTTACTCGTTTTGATTGGATGGCTTTTTGGCCAACATAAATTCTTTTGGGATTTTGAAAAGAAAATGCTTCGTAGAATTGGCCTAAAACGCTTTGTGGATTAATGTATGTGTTTAAAGAACATATCATCTTTAAAACGGTTATGTTAGCCCTAATTGTTGCATTGTTAGTGCCTTCAATTATTGAGTTTTCACATATTTTCTCACATCATGAACACAAGGTTTGTATGGGTGAAACATCAACTCATATCCATAAAGTAGATTTAGATTGTGACTTTCAAAAATTTCAACTCAATAAAACGTTCACTATAAGTAATTCATATTCAGAGTTATTTTCACCTCAAGAACTATCAGTAAAAATTATATCCCAATATGATTTTTTAAGTAGTTATCAAAAACTTCATTTTGCCCTTCGCGGACCACCTTCTTTAATTTAATAAAAATTTGAAATCCGAAATATCATTTTCGGTAAAAAAACTTATTTATTAAATTAAAAAATAATGACAATGAAATTTATATTTAAAACGCTGCTATGGCTAGCCATACCTTGCATGTATGCCCAAAATAGTATTACTGGCATCATAAAAGACGAAGTAAGTAACCAAGCCTTAGAATATGCCAATGTTTACCTTCCCGAACTCGAACAAGGGAGTTATACAGACGCAAATGGCAAATTCAATATTGAGAATCTTCCATCAGGAAATCACTCGCTTTTAATTTCCATAATTGGCTATGAAACCAAATCGATACGTATTAGCATTCCTATAATAAACCCTATAAATATCACATTAAAACCTTCAGTAATTGAAATGGAAGGTATCATTATTTCAACACCTTTTCACAAGCTTCAAAGTGAGAACGTAATGAAGGTTGAATTACAAAAAATGTCCGATTTAAAATCAAATGGTGCTGTTACATTAACCGACGGCTTATCAAATATTGCTGGTGTAGAAACCATAACTACAGGGTTAAGCATAGGGAAACCCGTTATAAGGGGCCTAAGTTCTAACCGTGTTTTGGTTTACACCCAAGGCGTACGCTTGGAAAACCAACAATTTGGTGATGAACATGGCCTTGGGCTCAATGACGCCGGTATGGAAAGTGTTGAAGTCATAAAAGGCCCCGCCTCATTACTTTATGGCAGTGATGCGCTTGGGGGTGTATTATATTTCAATCCTGAAAAATTTGCGAATAATAATACCGCAACGGGCGACATAAGTGGAAATTATTATTCAAACACACAAGGCTATAATACCAATACAGGTTTTAAACAATCCGGTGACAACTATAAGTTTTTGTTCAGGGGTAGCCTTGCTGAACATTCTGATTATAAAACAAAAGACTACAGGGTAACCAATACACGTTTTAGGGAACAAGATTTTAAGGCAGGTATTGGCTATCAAGAGTCAACATTTAAAACTGAATTCAGATACAACGTCAATTATTCCAAAATAGGCATTCCAGAACTGTTGGGTGAGCAATCTACCAATAAAAAACCATTGATCCCTTTTCAGGAAATCAACAATCAGGTGCTAAGTTCAAAGACAACTGTATTTTTTAACAACTCCCGTTTAGATATTAATTTAGGCTTTATATATAACGGTAGAAAAGAATTTTCAGAAGAGGCTTTGGCTGGCGAAGATTTAGAAGCCGGATTGCAATTTAAACTCAAGACATTTAATTTTGATGTAAAATATAAGCTCCCTAAACTTGGTAAGCTGGAAACCATTGTTGGCACACAAGGTATGACCCAGACCAACTCCAATTATGGGGTAGAGGAATTAATTCCGGATGCCACAACGAATGATATAGGAGTTTTAGCAGTGTCGCACATTGATCTTGAAAAAGCCAATGTTCAATTTGGTGTTCGTTTTGATAACAGAACCATTCAAGTCTTGAACGGGATCAACAGGGATTTCAATAGTTTTAATGGCGCCATTGGTGTAAAGACCAACCTGCTTGATAACCTTACGGCAAGACTCAATTTGGCCTCGGGTTTTAGGGCACCAAATTTAGCGGAGTTAACCTCAGACGGTGTCCATGAAGGTGTTAACCGATATGAACTTGGAAATGCCAATTTAAAAAATGAACAGAACATTCAGCTGGATTTAGCTTTAGAATACAAAAATGACCACTTCGAATTATTTGTGAATGGATTTTATAATCTTGTGAACAATTATATATTCATTTCGCCCAATGGCAATATCATTGACAACAACCCTGCTTATGATTATGTTCAAAACGATGCTAAGCTTTATGGTGGTGAAGCAGGGTTACACATTCACCCCCATCCATTGGATTGGCTCCATTTTGAATCGAGTTTTGAAACCGTTACCGGAAAAAAGAACAACAACACCTATTTACCTTTAATCCCTGCCAATTCAATAAATAACACGCTTCGGGCGGAATTTGAAACTAAATGGCTTTCAAAAGGATATGCCTTTACAAAATACAGCAGCACATTTAAACAAAACAAACCGGGCGATTTTGAAACTAATACCAATGGCTATAATCTTTTAAGCGCTGGCCTTGGTGGCACCATTAAAGTATTTAATAAGGCATTGGGCGTATCTGTATCGGGAATCAATTTAACCGATAAGCAATACATCAGCCATTTATCACGATTAAAACCTGATGGTATTTTTAATATGGGCAGAAATTTTAGTTTAGGCTTTACTTATAATTTGTAAGACACAAAAAATCCCTTTTTCAATATAGAAAGGGATTTTTAAAATTTTACATGTGTTATTATTTAATCTGCTTCTACCTCAATTATTATGGGTTTTTCTTCTTTTTGAAACACATAGGTTAAAAACCACATGATTGTAAACGTTGGTATAATATCAAAACCTGGGATAGCTTCTTCTACAAAAGAAATTACACCTGCAATTTTACCTTTTGTCCCTTTATACATTTTACTCATTAAATATCCTGAAGCTGGTGCCCAAATAATATCAAAAATGGTTAGCATACCAATGATATCAAATAAAATACTTAAACTCAGTTTTTTGTTTTTACTTAAATTTTCTAATTTCATGTGTTTATATTTATTGTTTTTTATTGGTCACCCCGATTGTTGTCGGGGCAAGCTATGCGACATCCATTTAATCATTTCACTTGGGTATCAAGTTTTAATTATGGATGTTTCATAGTTACATATTTTAAAATAAATACCGCAAGAAACGTACCAAAATATTAAACAGACTCTAACGCGTTATTTTCCAATTAATTTTAAAAACTCGTTTCTAGTTTCAATTTTTTCAAACTGGCCTCGAAACCCCGAAGTCGTAGTGATTGAATTCTGTTTTTGCACACCGCGCATCATCATGCACATGTGGGCTGCTTCAATAACCACAGCAACACCTTGAGGTTTCAATGTGTCATTGATGCAGTCTAAAATTTGTTCGGTCAAGCGTTCCTGTACTTGTAAACGTCTCGCAAAAACATCAACAATTCTGGGTAGCTTACTTAAACCAACAATATGCCCATTAGGAATGTAAGCAATATGCGCTTTCCCAAAAAATGGCAGAATATGGTGCTCGCAAAGCGAATACAATTCGATATCCTTTACAATGACCATTTCGTTATAAGACTCTTTAAACATGGCACTTTTAAGGATTTCAACAGGATCTTGATGATATCCTTGGGTTAAAAATTGCATGGCTTTTGCTGCACGTTCTGGCGTTTTTAGCAGTCCGTCACGAGCTGTGTCTTCACCTAAATCTTCAATAATATTTTTGTAACGATTTTTAACATCATCAGTAACTTTCATATTATACTCTTCAAAACTCTTATATGGCATAACTTATTTATTCTTTAGCTTATTAGCGTAATAGGTATTCAGTTTTTTTATTTTCGGATTGATTATAAACTGACAATACGATTGCTCTTTATTATCATTATAATAGTTTTGATGGCCCTCTTCTGCATGATAAAACACATCAAGTTTTGTAACCTCGGTAACTATAGGGCTGCTAAAAACGGTCTCTTTTTCAAGATACGATATAAATTCCTCAGCCTCTTGCTTTTGGTTATCATCAGCATAAAATATTCCTGACCTGTATTGGGTACCAACATCATTTCCTTGTCGGTTCAAAGTTGTTGGGTCGTGGGTTGCAAAAAACACTTCCATCAATTCTGTAAAAGAGATGCTTGTTTCATCGTAAAAGATTTGAATAGCCTCTGCATGCCCTGTCCTGCCCGTGCAAATTTCTCTATATGCAGGGTTTTTTATGTTTCCACCTGTGTAACCTGAAATTATTTTTTCTACACCTTCTAAGCGTTGAAAAACGGCTTCTGTACACCAAAAGCATCCACCAGCAAAAGTGGCTGTTTGTAATTCTTTGTTCATAGTTTTAAATAATTTACACCCTATTAGTTGTAAAACGTGTTAGTTAATTACTTTTTTTTGATTGTCCGCAAAATACCATAAACCTATAAATTGTTGTTTTATGGCGACTTTTTTATGGTGTCACGAAAAAACAAATATTTGTTTTTATTCTGCGTAAATCTGCGATTCCGAAATTTCGGAATCGCAGATAACCGCTGATTTTTTTTTTACCATTATGGCAAAAAAAGAATATACAGACTTTTTTTAATAAATATAAAGTTTAAAAATTATGTAACAATAAAAAAGCCATCTTAATTGTACATAACAGCTTAATGTGTTAAATTCACTCCTGCTAATTTTAACGCATGATACAAGCAAAAAACATACATAAATATTACGGTGACTTACACGTTTTAAAAGGTGTTGACATTCATATTAAAAAAAGTGAAATTGTATCTATAGTTGGCGCTTCGGGTGCTGGAAAAACTACTTTATTGCAAATTTTAGGCACTTTAGATAGAGCGTCTACAAAGGCTGGCGTTGAGTTAAACATCAATAACTCAAATATCAGTTCATTAAACGATAAAGCCCTAGCAAAATTTAGGAACGAGCATATTGGTTTTATTTTTCAGTTTCACCAATTGCTACCTGAGTTTTCCGCTTTAGAAAATGTGTGTTTACCCGCTTTTATAAAAGGCACTAAAAAAATGGATGCTGAAAAGCGGGCTAAGGAATTGCTGGATTTTTTAGGATTATCACATCGATACAACCACAAACCCAGCGAACTTTCTGGTGGCGAACAACAGCGCGTTGCCGTTGCACGTGCCTTAATTAACAACCCAGATTTAATTTTTGCTGATGAACCTTCGGGAAATTTAGATAGTGAATCGGCAGAAAATTTACATAACTTATTTTTTAAACTTCGTGATGAATTTGGACAAACTTTTGTGATTGTAACACACAATGAAGAACTTGCCGATATGGCTGACAGAAAACTGACTATGGTTGATGGAAAGATAATTAATGATTAGCACCTCTTGAACAAAAAAGACCTCAAAGACTTTCTAGATACTAAAGTTGAGCAATACAACAACCCCAAGTTTATTGAAAGCGACCCGATACAAATTCCGCATCAATTCAATAGAAAGGAAGACATTGAAATTTCAGGTTTTTTAACTGCTACCATAGCTTGGGGAAACCGAAAAAGCATCATTAATAATGCTAATAAATTGATGGATTTGCTGGATAATGCGCCGTATGATTTTGTTTTAAACCATCAGGAAACAGATTTAGAAAAACTATTGCCTTTTGTACATAGAACCTTTAATGGTGATGATTGCATTCAATTTATAAAATCGCTTCAACACATTTATAACAACCATAATGGTTTAGAAGGTGTTTTTGCTGAATATGCTGAAAAGCATTCGATGCAAAAATCTATTTCAAAATTTAAAAGTACTTTTTTTGAAATTGAACATTTGCAACGCACACAAAAGCATGTGAGTGACCCTTTAAGAAATTCTGCTGCAAAACGTATTAACATGTTTTTACGTTGGATGGTTAGAAACGATAATACAGGTGTAGATTTTGGAATTTGGAAAAGCATAAACCCAAGCCAATTATCTTGTCCGCTTGATGTTCATTCTGGAAATGTAGCCAGAAAACTGGGTTTACTAAAGCGTAAACAAAACGATGCCAAAGCTTTGAACGAATTAGATACTAGTCTGAGAAAACTGGACCCAAATGATCCTGTAAAATATGATTTTGCTCTATTTGGTTTAGGTGTTTTTGAAGGGTTCTGAATTGCGCTAGGGATTGCAGAGGAAATCCTTTTTGTGCATAACTACACCCTTCTTTTGAAACCTTATTTTAAAATATATACAAAACACGTGATGAGATACTGAAACAAGTTCAGTACAAGAAAGATTGGAACGGAAAGCCCGACCCTTTTTGGGTAGCGCCATAAAAAAACGATTGATAAACCTGTAGTTCATCAATCGTTAATCTTAAATCGTAACTCTAAAATAGAATTTAGCCTTTTAACCAAGCTTGACGTAGTGCCTTTTGAGCATCTGTAGCATCTGCTTTTTCCATAATACCTTGACCATTTGTGTACGTTTTGGTAGTTACTGTTTTTATCAGAATTTCTTCTCCATTTCTGTCCAACTTAACCTCGATATCTTGTCCTGGTTTCCACATAAATATTCCCTGTAATAATTGGTTTGCATTTTGAAGTGTCATATTTGTTCCGTCAACAGACTTTATAACATCATTTGGTAATGCACCTTGTTCTGTCCAAAAACTATTTTCTGCAACCATATCAGAGAAAAATATAGTGCCTTTTTGTGGGTCGCCACTTATAATTGGCATGCCATTCATTAAAATATAATTGGTTTCTACTTTTCCTTCAGCTATTTCTAAACCAACTTTAGCCAAAAAATCATTGTAATTAATTGGAATATCGCCGATAACATGGTCATCAAAAAATGCTCTTAATGATGGATAGGTCATAGCAACAATTTCATCAATTAATTTATCATCCTCAAACGGTTTGTTTTTTCCGTATTTGTTTGAAAGTTCTTTCATTAAAGATAGAATGCCCCTATTTCCATTACTTTCCTCGCGTATTAAAATGTCAATACACATACCTATTAATGCGCCTTTTTGGTACACGTTTAAATATTGATCTTTATATGGTGCTTTTAAAATATTTTCACTCATTATAGTGAAACTCATAGCATCGTTTAGTTGTTTAGATTGTTGGATTTTCTCCATAATCTTATTGTAAAAATCACTTTCCTCCACTAAACCTTGATCGACTTGAAATAGCGTTGCAAAATATTCGGTTACGCCTTCATACATCCATAAATGTTTCGAGAATGTTGGGTTGTTATAATCGAAATAATGAATATCTTCAGAATGCACACTCAACGGTGTTACAATATGAAAAAACTCATGCGAAACCACATCAATCATACTTTTCTCTAAAGCTTCTGCTGGCATGGCCTCAGGAAATACAACTACAGTAGATGTATTGTGCTCTAAAGCGCCAAAGCCTTTTGGTGAATCTTCTTTTCCTTCAGATAAATACAAATAAATATCATAACGTGATGTTGCATTGACATCACCCAAATAGTTTTTTTGAGCTTGCATCATTTCAAATACGGTTTCTTTAAGCGATGCTGCCGTATGAACTTGGTTTGGAGAATATACACTTAAAACAATTTTTATATCGCCCACCATAAATTCCTCAACATCTAAATTACCATACATCATTGGATTATCTGTAATATTAAAATATCTTGGTGCAAAATAACTTGTAGTGGTAGTTTTACCATCTTCACTGGTTTTTGAACTCACATTTTGTAATGCTGATGTTCGCACAAAATCTGATGGTGCTGAAATATCCAATTTATATTGATTGTTTTTTAACGAATCAAAATACCCTATAAAACCATGTAGGTTTAAAACGAAGTTTTCTGGTTCTATATTAGTTCCCGATGGCGAAAAAGGGGTGTCTTTCCCTATTCCGCCAGCAATCTCAATATCATAAGTATCATTAACTAAATACGTGATTTTATCTAATTGTTTAGCGTTGGCAATCGTCCAAGTATTATCGTCTGCTTTTACTACTGTCATTTCATTACCCTCGTAATCGATAGCTTTAAAAGCTTCAATATACTTTCCAAAATCGCTTACCGAATACGTGCCTTGAATAACTCTTGGCAAACGGTAAGTTACAGCATCAACAGTAAAACGGCCAGGGTTAATGGTAACTGGTGCTTTATCATCCTGTACATCAGATAAATTAATTGAAGTTTCAATAGGCAAACTTGTTGCTAAATCGTTAGTTGTAGTTTTGGTCGAATTACAACTCGCAAACAGAACGCCAGCTAATAATGCGGCATATATTTTTGAATTCATTTAATTGTTTTTTTTAAGTTTTTAAATTGACGTGCAAAATACCACTATGTTACACCCTATCTTCTTAAGGTTTTGTTAAATTCGCATTATGCAGAATCCTTTGGTAAGTATTTTAATTCCATTCAAAAATACAGCGTCTTTTTTAGATGAATGCATGAACTCCATTTTAAATCAGACCTATAAAAATTGGGAATTAATTATTGTGGACGATCATTCTTCTGATGGCAGTTATAGTATTGTAGATAGTTTTGCAGAAAATGATGCTAGAATAAAACTTTTTAAGAATTCTGGTAAGGGTATTATTGATGCTTTACGATTGGCTTTTTTAAAAAGTTCTGGCGACTTCATTACACGAATGGATAGTGATGATTTGATGCGTCCTGAAAAAATTGAAACGTTGGTTAATAATCTTATAAAACATGGGAAGCATCATGTTGCGGTTGGTTTAGTAAATTATTTTTCGGAAGAAGGCATTAAAAGTGGTTATAAAAGTTATGAAGTTTGGTTGAACACATTAACAAAAACAGGAACCAATTATACCGAAATTTATAAAGAATGCGTTATTCCTTCACCCTGTTGGATGGTTTACAGAGAGGATTTAATTGCTTGTGATGGGTTTAACCCTAATAGATATCCTGAAGATTACGATTTAGCATTTCGGTTTTACCAGCATAATTTTAAATGCATTCCTTGTGATACCGTTTTACACGATTGGCGCGATTACAATACACGCACTTCCAGAACACATGTGCATTATGCCGAAAATCATTTTATAGATTTAAAACTACATTACTTTTTAGAGTTGGATTATAATACAAGTAAAACACTCGTCCTTTGGGGTGCTGGCAATAAAGGAAAAAAAATAGCTAAAATGCTTATTGAAAAAGACATCGATTTTGAATGGATTTGTAATAATCCTAAAAAAATAGGTCGGGATATTTATGCTAAGATATTGCAGCCCTTTAGCTTTTTAAAACAAATTAAAAATTCTCAAAGCATTATTACAGTTGCTAATAAAATGGCTCAAAAGGAAATAAAAGGTTATTTGGATAATTTAAATTTACTGACGATTAAAGATTATGTGTTTTTTTGTTGAATCCTATCCCTAGCCCTTTGCTTAGGAAAGGGAACTCATTCTAAAATTTTAATTATTTTCCCTTATTGTGGTTTGGTTTCAGACCTGTCAGGTTTTTAAAACCTGACAGGTCTGATTTAGTTCATAACTATTTTCATTTTATTCAATTGTAAGTTAAAATGGAAAAAAATATGTAGCTTTGACAAATCTAAAAAGGAATGCAGTTTAAACACCCCGAACTTCTTTACGCTTTATTTTTACTTCTAATACCCATTATAGTTCATTTATTTCAATTACGTAAGTTTCAAAAAGTACCATTTACCAACGTCGCTTTTTTAAAAGAAGCTACATTACAAACGCGTAAAAGTTCGCAAATAAAAAAGTGGTTGATCCTTTTTACCAGGCTATTATTACTTGCAGCTATCGTATTTGCCTTTGCACAACCCTTTACCTCTAAAAACAACAGCTTTAAAACGGAAAAAGAAACAGTTATTTATTTAGATAATTCCTTTAGTATGCAAGCAAAAGGCAATCAGGGTAAATTATTAAAACGAGCCGTTCAAGATATCATTAGCAATGTGCCTGAAGATGAAATTGTATCTGTTGTTACCAATGATAACGTTTTTAAAAACACCTCTATTAAAACCATAAAAAATGAATTGCTTCAACTTGGTTATTCATCAAATATTATAACCACTCAAGCGGCTTTGTTAAAAAGCAACACCCTTTTTAGCAAGCAAAAAAATAGTTTAAAAAACCTGATTTTTATTTCTGATTTTCAGGAAGATTACAGCGATTTACAAATCCAAAAAGATACGCTTACCAATTATCTTTTTGTGAAACTAAATCCTGTAAACACCAATAATATTTCTATTGACAGCACCTATATTTCTGAAAAAACGGCCACTAATGTTGAGTTAAAAGTCATTTTAAAAAACAATGGTTCGCCCATTGAAAACTTACCCGTTTCGCTATTTAATAATAACAATTTAATTGCTAAAACTTCGGTGACTATCGACAAAGAAGCCAGCACCACTTTTTCGCTACCAACAAACGACCTTATAAATGGCAAAATAGTTATTGAAGATGCTAATTTACAATTTGACAATACCTTGTATTTCAATATAAATAGCACAACAAAAGTAAACGTACTTGCTATTAATGCCAGTGATGATTCCTTTTTAAAACGTATTTATACTGAAGATGAATTTAATTATACTTCAACCATAGAAAATCAATTAAATTACAATCTTTTAGAGTCGCAAAACCTTATTATTTTAAATGAATTAAATACAATACCAAGTGCGCTTACTGTTGCCTTAAATCAATTTACAGAACAAGGAGGCGTTATTATTGTTATTCCTTCAAAAAGCATTATTCAATCATCATATAATGACCTTTTATTGAATTACAAATCAACATTTAAGGACTTTGTTGACTCCCAAAAACGTGTGACAACCATAAATTATGCACATCCTTTATACAATAATGGTGTTTTTGAAAAGCAAATCAGTAATTTTCAATATCCAAAAGTTAATAGTTATTACAATGTTATTTCAAATACAAGTTCGGCTATGTTGAAATTTGAAGATGGTAAACCGTTTTTATTTCAAAATAATAATGCATTTGTATTTACTTCGGCTTTAAACACTGATAATTCCAGTTTTAAAAATTCGCCTTTAATTGTACCTACGCTTTATAATATTGGCAAGTACAGTTTAAATATTCCTGAATTATATTACACCATTGGTAAAAACAACACGTTTAACGTTCGCACACAGTTACAGCAAGATGACATTCTTTCACTAACAAACGATGACATAAATATTATACCTGAGCAACGCTATTTTAATAATAAAGTGGTCATTAAAACTTTTGAAACACCAACAGTTGCAACTACATATTCAATAAATAATAAAAATGAGACCATTAAAAATGTAAGTTATAATTACAATAGAAATGAAAGTGATTTGGTTTATAAAGATTTATCAAACTTAAAAAACATGACACAAAGTAATTCCATAGCTGATGCTTTTGATACTATAAAAAGTGATACAAAAGTTAATGCCCTATGGAAATGGTTTGTTATTTTTGCACTAATATTATTGATTATTGAAATGGTCATCTTAAAATACTTTAAATGAACATACTTATAAAATCTGCCACCATAATAGATTCTGAAAGCGAGTTTCATAACACAACTCAAGATTTATTAATTGAAAATGGCATGATTGTTAAGATTGCCAGCAGTATTAAAAATCCTAAAAACTATCAAGAAATTAAATTGGACAACCTTCATGTTTCACAAGGCTGGTTTGATAGTAGTGTGAGTTTTGGAGAGCCAGGTTTTGAGGAACGCGACACGATTGCAAACGGATTAAAAACGGCAGCATCTTCGGGATTTACAACGGTAGCCATGAATGCCAATACTAATCCTGTAATTGATTCAAACTCCGATGTTACCTTTGTAAATTCCAAAGCAAACAATAACGCTGTTACATTGTTACCCATTGGAGCACTTACGCTTGCAGGAAAAGGTAAGGATTTAGCTGAACTTTACGATATGAATACCGCAGGTGCTGTAGCATTTTACGATTATAAAAAGCCTATTTCCAATCCGAATCTCATGAAAATAGCCTTGCAATACGCCAGTAATTTTGATGGTTTGGTATGCTCATTTCCACAGGAGAATAAAATAGCGGGACATGGTGTAATGAATGAACATATTACGAGCACAAAACTTGGATTAAGGGGTATTCCTGCCTTGGCAGAAGAATTACAAGTAGCACGCGATTTATTTTTATTGGAATACACAGGAGGCAAATTACATATCCCAACTATTTCTACTGAAAAATCAGTAACACTAATTAAAGAAGCAAAAAAGAAAAAACTAAATGTAACTTGTAGTGTGGCTGTTCATAATTTATATTTTGATGATGATGCTTTAAATGACTTTAATACACATTTTAAAGTACTACCACCCTTGCGCACAAAAACGGATGTAAATGCCTTAATTGAAGGCGTTAAAGATGGTACAATAGATATGGTAACAAGCGACCACTGCCCTATTGATGTTGAGCAAAAGAAAATAGAGTTTGACCATGCTGAATACGGCACCATTGGTTTGGAAAGTGCTTTTGGCGCACTTCAAAATGTGTTTACAACCAAAAAAACCATAGCTGTTTTAACGAAAGGAAAATCGAGATTTGGATTAGAAAACACACCACTAAATATTGGTAACAAAGCAGATATTTCGCTTTTCAATCCAGATACAAAATTCGAGTTTTCAAAGAAAGATATCATATCAAAATCTAAAAACGCTATTTTTGAAGGCACTGCTTTAAAAGGAAAAGTTTACGGTATCATATCAAATAATAAAGTAGTTTTAAATTAAAATAATGACAGAACAAGACATTGAAAAGGGACGCAATAACGCCATAATAAGTTACATAACTATAATAGGTGTTATCATTGCTTTTTATTTAAATAATGAACCCGATAAAAAAAGCGCTTTTGCTAGTTTTCACATACGGCAATCGTTGGGCTTATGGTTAACGTTTTGGGCATTAGGCTATATTATTGGAAGTTTTGATAGTTGGCTGGTAACCTCTGGTTTTTATTTGTTTTTTGCTGTACTCTTTATTTACGGTTTTTCAAATGCTATTGGAAGAAAGGCCTTATCAGTGCCGCTATTAGGTGATTTTTATCAAAAAATATTTGCAAATCTTGGAAAATAAACCTCTATCCCTTCATCATATCATTCGAGAATCCACTTTAACTGAAAATGCACCCTTATTAATAATGCTACATGGTTATGGCAGTGATGAAAATGATTTGTTTTCATTCGCAAGTGAATTACCCGAAGAACTTTTTATTATTTCTGTCAGGGCGCCTTACACAATGGAACCTTATGGAAATGCGTGGTACACCATTAATTTTGATGCGGATAAAGGCAAATGGAGTGATAATGAACAAGCTAAACAATCTCGCGATTTAATTGCGAAATTTATTGAAGAAGCGGTTTCTGCTTATCCTGTAAATCCTAATAATGTAACACTTTTAGGTTTTAGTCAAGGTTGTATTTTAAGTTTTGCTGTGGCTTTAACTTATCCTGAAAAAGTTAAAAACATAGTGGCTTTAAGTGGTTATGTAAATAAAGATATAATTCCCGAGAACTTCGCTGAAAAAGATTACTCAAACTTAGATTTTTATTGTTCACATGGCAGTGTAGACCAAGTTATTCCTGTGCAATGGGCGCAACAAACGCCACCGTTTTTAAACCAATTAAATATAAAACACAGGTATTCTGAATTTCCTGTTGGACATGGTGTTGCTCCTCAAAATTTTTATGAGTTTAAGGAATGGTTGATTAAGCGAATATGATAAGTAATAAATTCTTTTAAAATATTAACATCCTCATAGTTTGTTGTTGGAATTTACTTTATTTTTCTTACATAAAAATTAATTATATTTACAGGATAACAGTAACAAAAAACTTACCATATCCTGACTTATTTACGGGATATGAGTGATAAAAGCTACTATATAACACGTTAATCTGCGATCCTCCCTCCGGTCGGCTCGCAGATCAACGGTTCGGGCACAATTAAAAAAAAACTAACAAATAGAAAAATGACAGACAAAGTTAACATTCCAAAAGGTAGTAATATGGTTAATGCACTTATTGCTACTAAAGATACCTGAACGTTAATAGAATTTCTTGAAAAAGTGTTTGGAGCAAAAGAAGATAAAAACGCTTTGGCAATAAGTGAAACAGATGGAAAAGTATTCAATAGTAGTTTAACTATTGGAGACACATCAATTATTATTTTTGACCGAAAAGACGGATGGAAACACACCCCTTCGTTACTTCAAGTTTATGTAAATAATATTGATGGAAAACTTGAAACCGCTAAATCTCTTGGAGCAATAATTACCACTAATCCAACGGATTTTTATGGAGGTAAATTAGCTCGATTCATTGACCCACAAGGGAATTTGTGGTGGTTGTTTGAACTTGAGGAATATAGCGAATCGGATTGGGAATCTTCCGAAGAAACCATCGAAGATGAAAATACTGAATGGTCATCGGACAACGACCCAGATATGACATATATTCACGATTCACTTGTTGACGCAATGAACAAGTTAAATCAATTTGAATAGCAAGAGCCTATAATGTATATTTTCAATGCCAAATTAGATATTATTGTTGGAAATCCGTTTGTGTATTTACCATCGATAATTCTCAATAAAGTTTTTAGACAAGCGAAAAAAAGTAAAGGACATATTCCAGTACGTGGAGCACTAAATGGAAAACCGTATCAACAGACTTTAGTAAAATATAGTGGAGATTGGAGATTGTACATCAATATGGAGATGCTTAAAAATTCACCCAAGAGAATTGGAGAAGAAATTGAGGTAGAAATCGAATTTGACCCAAGCGATAGGACTATTGAACCACATCCAAAATTTAGCAAAGCTTTGTTAGATAATAAAGAGGCAAATGACGTGTTTGAAAATCTATCACCTTCTAAACAAAAAGAAATCGTTCGATATATTTCAAATTTAAAGACTGAAAAGAGCGTTGAAAAAAATGTTACAAGAGCAATTAATTTTCTTCTCGGTAAAGAAAGATTTGTCGGAAGAGATAAGCCCTGAAAAAATAACTGTTCAACAACGTATATAGCTCATAGCTAGTTAGTTGCTTAAACAAAGTTAGTGCTTTTTTGCAAGTCCCCTAAATTTTTTAATTTGGCTTATTGAGAAAAAAGGTAATAAGAAAATTCGGCTCGTGCTTAACCGAAAGGTTATTGCTATTTTGCACGCTACGAGCCATATACAAGACCGTTGGGCAATATAAAAGAACGAAACGATAGTTCTATAATAAATGAAACTTTTTTATTATATTTGCAGTAAATTATTTGAACTTTGAATTTACTGAACAAAAGAAAGCTTTTAAAACTTGAGAAAAAGAATCAAGGAAATAAAAAGTTGTCTGAAGCAATTAAAAAACTAATTGAAGATATTGAAAAGGCAGAATGGAAAAATCCTCTTGAAATAAAAGAAGATAGACCTGACGCTGACAATGTTCATTCCGAAGGCTTCTATTTCTTTAACATTAGTATTCACAGAACAATGATTTTAATCGTATTTGACGATTCAGAAGCTTCAATTGTTTGGACAGGAAATCATCAAGAATATGATAAAACATTTAAAGGAAATAAAAACACAATAGAAAAATGGTTGAAAAACCAAAATTTAATTTAATTATGGAAAAATTTTCAGTTCAAAATATAGAAAAAATAAGCTCTTTAAATAGTGAGTTAGAAGTTGAAAAAGCAACAAATTTATTCCTAAAATTGAGAGTTTTAGCGAAAGAAAATGAATCTTATAAAGTTTTGAGAAAACACTTATCTAAATTAATAAAAGATTACGAAGATAAAAATTGGTCAATAAGTGAAAATATTACGAACGAACAAATTAAGGAAAGTGATTTAGCGGAACAAATTGTTCAAGCGGAAAGTAATTTTTACTCAAAAAGAAAGGAAATAATTCGTGAAAAACTAAAAGAAAGCGGATTGAATCAAACAGACTTGGCTAAAATTTTGGGACATAGAAAAGGCTACGTTTCTGAATTAATAAACGGAATCAGACCATTCTCAAAAGAAGACTTGATAATTATAAATCGTTTATTCAAAATTGAACTTGAAAATTTAATTCCAACTTTTATAAAAGAAGACAAAGTTTTACACATAAGAAAAACTTTAAAATCAATTCCAAAAAGCCGAATTAGATTAACGAAAAAAGATATTGATTTAAATTTAGAAAATTACATTGCCTAACATGCGTATATAACAAATAAAAAGTATTCTGAAAAGAACACATAAATTATAGAACATCTAAAATTTAAAAAGCATAACATAGAAACCAAAATAAAAAACCAGCTTATTAAACTGGTTTTTTAATAACATATCATTGTCTTCTAATCATTTACTACCAGTCTAAAGCCTTCACCGTGAATATTTAGTATCTCAACTTTGTCATCAAGTTTTAAATATTTACGCAATTTAGCAATATAAACATCCATACTACGTGAAGTGAAATAATTATCATCACGCCATATTTTTGTCAAGGCCAACTCACGAGGCATTAAATCGTTTTCATGTAAAGCCAATAAACGCAATAATTCATTTTCCTTTGGTGATAATTTAATAGGATCGCCACCATTGTAACGTAAGAAACGTAATTTGGAATTTAAATCGAAACCGCCAATTTTAAATTCAAATTGCTTACTATCAGAAATCGTCTCAGTAGCTTTACGCTGCATGATCGCTTTTATTTTCATTAATAGTACTTCACTATCAAAAGGCTTGTTTAAATAATCGTCTGCACCAACTTTATAGCCCTTTAGTACATCTTCTTTCATCGCTTTTGCGGTTAAGAAGACGATAGGCACATCGGTGTTTTTTTCACGAATTTCCTTAGCTAACGTAAAACCATCTTTATACGGCATCATAACATCAAGAATACACAAATCATAATCGTCCTTCTTAAACTTTTCAAAGCCTTCCATCCCATTTTTAGCATGAACAACATCATAATCATTCATCATTAAATAATCTTTAAGAACCGTTCCGAAATTTGGATCGTCTTCAACTAATAAAATTTTCTTGTTTTGTGCTTCCATGTTTATGTTATTAAGGGAAGTTTGATTGTAAATGTACTTCCGTTATCCTTTTCACTCTCTGCAGACACGTGACCTTGATGGTCGTCTACAATTCTTTTCACATACGCAAGACCAAGACCGTGCCCTTTTACGTTATGTATGTTTCCAGTATGTTCTCTATAAAATTTTTCGAACACACGTTTTAAGGCAGCTTTACTCATCCCGCTACCGTGATCTTTAATTTTTAACAAAATATTATTTCCCACATTTTCTGTGTACACTTCAATTTTTGGTGCTTCTGGAGAATACTTTATGGCATTATCCAGAATATTAACTATAACACTAGTAAAATGGGTTTCGTTAGCTAAAACAGATGACTTATCGGCATTTAAAAAGGTTTTTATATAACCTTGTCTGTCTTCAACTATAAGCTCCACATGGGTAATGGCATCTTCTATTAAGTCGTGTAGCTCAACTCTATCCTTACTAATATTTAATTCATTTTTTTCTAATTTTGATATTCTTAAAACGTTTTCAACTTGCGCATGCATACGTTTATTTTCTTCCTTTATCATGTTTAAATACCGTATAACTTTTTCTTTATCATCAATGATCTTTGGATTTTTAATAGAATCTAAAGCTAAGTTTATAGTGGCTATGGGTGTTTTAAACTCATGCGTCATATTATTTATAAAGTCTGTTTTTATTTCAGATATTTTACGCTGTTTAATAAGTTGGTATAATGAACTTGCATAGGCTATAATTATAATTAATGTAAAAACTATTGACAAGGTCATCATTCCAATAACTGATGATAAAATTAACTTACTATCTTCCGGAAAATTAACCAAAAGCTTATAAGGTGTTTGATTATCATCATCATAAAATATAGCCGTACTAAATGTTGATTTTAAATCGTAATCAAAATTATCACTTTGTACTTTTGTTGCTAAATCATTACTATAAATAGCAAATTCATAAGCTATATCAATACCGTTTTCCCTAAGCTTTTTTGATAGCAAACTTCTAATGTCATCTTCAGAAACCCTAACATGAATAGGTTTTCTTTTTAAAACTTGTTTGAAATTTTTATTTAAATAGTTTAATTGTGGCTCTAACATGGGACCACTATTAATAATTTTTGTTATTGGACTTTGTTCAATATCCCTATCAATTAAATCAGAATTATTATAAACTTCTAATTTAGATTGCCCAGTAAAACTTTTATAAATTAAACTATCATTATCAAAACCAGCATCTAAAATTGAAGATGAAAATTTATAATTCTCTTCTAAAATACCTTGTGAATAGATAACTGTTTCGTTGGTATTCTTATTTTGTTGATAAATGAATAATTGAGAAACGACACTTGAATCTGCTTTTTCTTCTTTATCTAAATTTTGGTAAACCTCAAAATATTTATCTAATTCTTTGTCCTCTAAAGTATTTGCAACATAACTTAGAGACTTTTTTACATTAGATATGAAGCGGTTTTTTTCGTTATCTACTGAGTTTTTTATGTAATACGCTTGAACAGATATAATACCTATAAGTGACAAGCTCATTAAAACTATTAATAGAACAGAAATTCTTTTCTTCATCAATCAAAATTAACATTTTAACATTTAGCCGAGTTATCATTTAACCTTACATTAACAAAAATGTTAAAATTGATTATTTATTGTGCTCCTTAAGAAGTTGCTTATGAATTTTAAGCACTTGGTTTTTAGTGTTTTCAAGTTTAATATTTTCAATTACAAAATCAGAAAGTTTTGTTTTTTCTTCGTCTGTCCATTGGTTTTTCATGATAGCCTTAATTTTAGACTTTGTAGTGTTATCGCGTTTTAATAGGCGCTCCATTCGTAAATTTATCGGCGTTGTAACCGTGATAACATAATCGCATGATTTATACCCATCATTTTCAAAAAGAATAGCAACTTCTTTAATAACATAAGCCGACTCTTGTTTTAAAACCCATTTTTGGAAATGTTTTTTTACTCTTGGGTGTATGATAGCATTCATTTTTTCCAAATAGGTTTTATCATTAAAAATGATATTGGCAATAAAAGGTTTATTCAATTCGGCATCAACATAAGCTTCGTTTCCAAATAACTGAATAAGCTTTCGTTTAACGATTTTAGAGCGCTTCATTAATTTTTTAGCTTCTTTATCAGCAATGTAAACAGGTACACCTAAAGCTGCAAACTGTTTTGCAACAGTTGTTTTACCACTGCCTATTCCGCCGGTTAAACCTACTACAATCATTCTGTTATTATAAATTCTATACGTTGCTGATTAATTTTGGATTTTTTAATCGATTTTGGAGACTTCACCAATTCAGGTATTAAAAAAGATTGGTTTTCACCTATTTTATTATAATCACAAACCACTTTAAAATCCTTACCTTTTACGCTATTAAAATTACTTAAATTGACATAATAGGAGACATTTACCTCTTTTGGAAAATAATTAAGACTCACACCTTTTGGAATGTTAATAACATTAATGGGGATTTTTAAGGTGCCTTCTGTAAATTTATCAACTGAAGCTTTTAAAACAACATCGGTATCAGAAAATTTTAATTCCTTTTTACCATCAGGTAGTTTTAGTTTTACGGTTTCAGATATATCTGTTCTAATATTTGATAATACTATGGTATCTGTTTCAATGTTTTGAATTTCTGATACAATTACATCGGGTCCTATTATTTGAATAGAATCGGGTTCCAATATATAATCTCCTAAAACATCATACCCTTGATTAAATTCAATTTTGGAATTTAGTACAACTGGTACTTTTTTTACCATATTAACACCGTACTTGAACACCAACGTATCTGGTGACATGTTTAGCAATTCTACGTGTTTATCCAGCTGTGTGTTGTTTAAAAACGCTTTGGATTTACTCCAAACATAAACGGATTCCTTCTGATAAACATCTTTACTAAAATCTATTTGCACTTTGGGTGTATCAAAATAATACCTAAGCCATTTAAAACCGCTTGTTTTTAAAGTTAGTGATAAAACTGTGGAAGAATCGTTTAATATCACGCGCTCTTGAGGCACATTTACTTTTTCAATATTAAAAACCAAAGTATTTGTGTATTGCTTTGAAAGTTTGGTGAAAATTAGAATGATAAATGCCGATACTAAAAACAAAAGAAACACATTTATTTTTTTGTTTTTAATGGAAGTTAATAGTTCTGACTTTAATTTTTTTATCATTTCGATTTAAAAAAGAGATTTGGGAAATAGTCTTCAGGGGTTTTGCCAAATAAATTAACGGCTAGTGTTGACCTTAAAAACCCATAGCCATAACCCACAAATTGAATACTTATAGCTACTAAAGCATTAACTGATACCAGTATATTTTTTGTTGAGATTAACGCCATTATGAATACTAAAACAAAATAAATAATATAGGCTATAAGTAACCATTTGAAGTTAAGAAAAAACAACAATATGGAAACTATAAAACCCAAACAAAATAATGTAGGAAACCAATAGGTTAACTTTTTGGTTTGCGGATGCCACTTATTTAAAATAGGACGCACCTTTCCGAATTTATTAACCTGCTTGTAAAATTTACTCCAAGAAATTCGACGTTTATGATACACAAAAGCTTCAGGAATTAATTTAGTTTTAAATCCTAGATTCCAAAGACGAATGGATAGATCGGGATCTTCACCAGGGTGAATACGACCAAAACCATTTGATGCTTCAAATGCTTTTTTTGAAAGCCCCATATTAAAACTTCTAGGTTGAAATGTATCAATACTATTTTTATTTCCACGAATACCTCCTGTTGTGATAACTGAAGTCATTGAGAAATTAATTGCTTTTTGAAGGTTGGTAAACGAACTATGTGCTGCATCGGGTCCGCCAAAACAATCTACATAGTCTTGTTTTAAACTTTTCCCAACTTCAGTTAAATAGTTTTTAGGTAAAATACAATCGGAATCTAAAATGATAAAATAGTTTCCTTTTGCATGTTGCATTCCAAAATTTCTTGAATCTCCAGGGCCTGAGTTTTCCTTAAAAAAATAAGAAATATTGAGCGTATTTTTAAAACTTTCAACAATTTTTTTTGACGGTAAAGAAGACCCATCTTCAACAATAACAATTTCATAATCCGTTTTTGTATCTAACCCTAAAAAACTTTGCAAAAGTTCTTGTATCTCGTCTGGACGATTATAAACTGGAATGATGAATGAGAAGTGTAATTGCATATCACAAATGTAACCAATCCAAACAAAAAGCCACCTTTTATAAGTGGCTGGGTTTTTAAATTTTAAAGACCCCACAGTCCCGCTTCGGGATAAAAACTGTGAGGCCTAGCATATATTTTTATTTTTCTCCCATAAAGGTTGCCATAACCGCATCACTAACGCCCATATTACTAAAACCACCATCGTGAAATAAATTTTGTAAGGTCACACGTTTTGTTAAATCGCTAAATAATGACACCGTGTAATTTGCACAGTCTAAAGCGGTTGCATTTCCTAAAGGCGACATTTTTTCCGCGTAAGCAATAAACCCATCAAAGCCTTTTACACCGCTACCTGCAGTAGTTGGTGTTGGTGATTGCGAAATCGTATTCACACGCACTTTTTTATCACGCCCAAAGAAATACCCAAAACTACGAGCAATACTTTCCAAATAGGCTTTATTATCAGCCATATCATTATAATCAGGAAATACACGTTGTGCTGCCATGTAGGTTAATGCCACAATGCTTCCCCACTCGTTCATGGCGTCGTTTTTGTATAAGGTTTGCATTAATTTATGAAAAGACATGGCTGAAACATCGGTTCCTTTTTGTGTCCAATCATAATTTTGATCTGTGTAATGTTTACCTTTTCTAACGTTTATAGACATGCCTATTGAATGCAATACAAAATCAATTTTTCCACCAAGAATTTCTTGAGACTTATCAACCAAATTTTGTAAATCCTCCAAAGAGGTTGCATCGGCAGGAATAACTTGAGAGCCTGTTTTTTCGGCTAACTCATTTATTTGCCCCATTCGCATGGCTACGGGTGCATTAGTTAAAACAAATTGCCCACCTTCTTCATGAACGCGTTCTGCGGTTTTCCAAGCAATTGAATTTGAATCAAGCGCTCCAAAAATAATTCCCTTTTTTCCTTTTAGTAAATTGTATGACATATCTTGGTTAGTTTATTCCCCTTTGTCCTATGGACATTTCCCCTAAGGGGAAACTGAGGTTTTTTTATTAAATTAATAATTACGATGACAAAAATAGTAAAATTAAAACTTTTAAGTTTTCTCAATTCAGTAATTCTTTGGCGTGAGCAATGGCTGACGAAGACATTTCGATACCGCCCAACATTTGCGCAATCTCAACAATACGCTCATCATGATTTAACTTCACTAAATTCGTTTGCGTTACCTCATTCACATCTTCTTTGTAAACTTTAAAATGCGAGTGCCCTTTTGCTGCAATTTGTGGTAAATGCGTAATGGAAAACACCTGCATCGCTTTACTCATTTCCAACATAATATCTCCCATTTTATTTGATATTTCTCCAGAAACCCCAGTGTCAATTTCATCAAACATAATGGTTGGTAATTGTATATAATTTGATAGAATTGATTTTATTGCTAACATAATTCTCGATAACTCACCGCCTGAGGCTGCCTTTTTAAGCTCGTTAAATTGTCCCCCTTTATTTGCTGAAAATAAGAATGATAATTCATCTTTTCCATTCGTGAAAAATTCGTGGCTTAAAACAGCCTCAATTTTAAACTGTGCATTTGGCATGCCTAAACTTTCTAAAATATTTTCTAGTTGGGTTTTCAACAGTGGAATAACCTCTAAACGTTTTTTATGAATGGTTTCAGCAATCGCGTTTATTTCGTTTTCTTTTAATGTTATTTCTGATTGCTTTTTATCAATGGTAGCATCCAAATTTTCGATTACTGAAACTTTATCTTCTAGAGCATTTTTGATTTGAATTAACTCAGGAATATCAGTAGCAACGTGTTTTTGCATTAAGTTGTGTAGCACTTTTAATTTAGCATCAACAACTTCCAATCGCATAGGGTCAGCATCTAAATCATCTTGTAACGCATCAACTTCACTATACACATCGTCCATTTCTATAAGGCTACTGTTTACCCTGTTGTATAAATCTTCATATTTTAAGGAATAAGACGAAAGCTTTTGAAACGTGTTTTTTAACGCTGTTAAACTTGATAAAACACCTATTTGCTCCTCGCTCAATAATTGATAAGCTTCAGAAAGTTTTTCCTTTATCCCTTCAACATTATTTAAAGTTTCATATTCTTCTTCAAGCGTTTCAACTTCACCTTCAATTAAATTAGCTTCAACCAATTCATTTAATAAAAATGAATTATAATCGTGCTCCTTAATCGCTTCTGCTTGAAAAGCAAGAAGTGCTTTTAATTCTTTTTGAAGTTTTTTGAACGTTTTTAATTCTTGCTTATAGTTATATAAAACATCTGCATTATTAGCCAAAGCATCAATAACCTGAAACTGAAAATCGTTACTTGTAAGTTGCAGCGTTTGATGCTGCGAATGGATATCAATTAAACGCTCTCCCAATAGCTGTAAACCACTTAAATTTACAGGTGAATCGTTTACAAATGCTCTGGATTTTCCTGAAGGAAGAATTTCTCTGCGAATAATAGTTTGTTCCTCATAATCTAAATCTTCAGCTTCATAAAGCGATTTCAAATTGTAATTGGACACATTGAAAACAGCTTCAATAATACATTTTTGAGTGGTATCTTTTAAACTACTTAAATCGGCACGTTTTCCTAAAATTAAAGACAAACCTCCCAATAGAATAGATTTACCTGCTCCTGTTTCTCCAGTAATTATTGAAAACCCATCGTTAAAATTAACTTGGAGGGTATCAATTAGTGCGTAATTTTTTATTGAAAGTGAGGTTAGCATTTTTTTAAGTATTCAGTCCCAGTTTTCAGTCGCAGTAATCAGTTAGCAATCTTATTAGGCTTCGAGTTTCTGTATTGAAACTTTCCAACAAATTTAATATTTAATATTTTGCCATTTACTACTGTGCATTGGCGCTACTTTTTGCAACGTTTCTTTTAAAGATGCGATATTTACATTGGGCCCGCCACTAAAAACCTGTTCTATTTCATCCGCTTTGGCATCAAAAAAAGTTCGAAGTAAAAAGGAATTTGGCCTTCTACTATTCATCGTTTGAAATGCTTTTAACGACGCCGCTATTTGCTCTTTACCAAGTTTCACATTATCAGCCATAACATCCATACCTTCTCTGTGGTAACTGTAAATGACATCGCGGTACTCCTTAAACGTAGGTGATAAAATATTGTCTATAAGTGCAAATCTGCTTTGTAAACCATCCTCTACTTTCCATCCAGAAAAATTTCCTTGTTGCGAATAGTTTGTTATAATTTGTGCTTGTTTGTAATACTCTGCACCTCCGTTTTGCTCAAAAGAATCGGCATCCAAACCAAGAATCATATAAATATGAAATGCTAAAACGGATATTAAATTTGATTCGAACTGTGTAGGGTTGTAAATTAAATTCTGAAATTCCAGATATCTGAAGTTAAAATCGCCATCATTAAAATTGTAAATAGGTGTGGTAAATGAAGAACCGTAAACGGGACGTGATGATTGCACTTGCAGTGACGCTTGAAAAGATTCACCACTATAATTCGACACATTTATAAACATACTACAATCAATACGCTCTTGAGGTGCAAACGTTTTTTTGGTCCACTTGGTGTTATTTATAAATTCGTTTAACTGCTTTTCTAAAGTTTTAAAAATGGGGAAATTTTCGTTTCCTGTTAGTTGTGCGTTTACAACAACGGTACAATTTAATTCCTGTGAGAAACCAGAAACTCCTATGCAAAACAATAAAACGGCTAAAATATTACGCATTAATTTCTGTTATAATTTTATTCAATAAATCAGTAGCTACTTCTGTTTTGGATTTTAATTCAAAACCAGTTACCGTGTTTTTGTCGTCAATAAAAGTGACTTTGTTTGTGTCACTTTTAAAACCAGCACCTTTATCGTTCAACGAATTTAAAACAATTAAATTTAAATGCTTCTTTTTCAATTTTCCTTTTGCATTCTCCAGTTCATTATTCGTTTCCAATGCAAAACCCACTAAATATTGATTTTTCTTTATAGCCCCTAATGAAGCCAAAATATCCTTTGTTTTTTCTAGCTCTAAAGTTAACGTAGATGCTGCCTTTTTTATTTTCTGGGTGGCGACTTCTTTTGGTTTAAAATCGGCAACTGCAGCAGAAAGTATGGCAACATCCATAGTGTTAAAATACTCATGAACAGCATTATACATCTCTTGAGCACTTGTAACTGGAATGACATGAATTAAACTATGAGCTACTTTTTGATGTGTTGGCCCTGTAATTAAAATGACCTCAGCTCCATTATTGGCAGCCGCTTTGGCAATTTCGAAACCCATTTTACCACTTGAATGATTGCCAATAAAACGCACCGGATCGATAGCTTCATGGGTTGGACCAGCAGTTATTAATACTTTTTTCCCGCGAAGCGGAAGTTTGCCTAAAATATCTTGCTCTATAAAAGCTACAATATCTTCAGGTTCTGCCATTCGACCTTCACCTACTAAACCACTTGCTAGTTCGCCGCTTGTGGCAGGAATCATAATATTCCCAAAAGATTGGAGTTTTTCAAAAGATTCTGATGTTGAGGGATGTTTGTACATATCCAAATCCATGGCTGGCGCAAAATAAACAGGACATTTTGCTGATAAATATGTGGCTAACAATAAATTATCACTAGTGCCATTTGCCATTTTAGACATTGTATTTGCCGTTGCAGGTGCGATAATAAAAATATCTGCCCACAACCCTAAATCTACATGACTATTCCACACCGCATTGTCATCTTCTTCATTTGTAAAAGATGAATATACAGGATGTTTTGAAAGTGTTGATAAGGTTAAAGGGGTTATAAAATCTTTTGAAGCGGGCGTCATAACTACTTTTATGTTAGCGCCCAATTTTATAAATAACCTAACTAGTGAAGCTGTTTTATAAGCGGCAATACCAGCACTAATGCCTAATAGTATGTTCTTGCCGCTTAGTATGCCCATAAGTAATTATTCCTGGGAATCTTCCTCAGTATGTCTAAAATAAATTTTATCTGTTAACCATTCTTGAACGGCTAAAGCGTGAGGTTTTGGTAATTTTTCGTAAAATTTAGATACCTCAATTTGTTCCTTGTTTTCAAAGATTTCTTCAAGACTGTCATTGTAAGTGGCAAATTCCTCTAACTTATCAATAAGTTCTTTTTTAATCTCTGTGTTAATTTGCTCTGCACGTCTAGCGATGATAGAAATTGACTCGTAGATATTCTCTGTTGGCTCGTCAATTTGATTTCTGTCATACGTTACTGTATTAACTGGAGCATTGGTTTTCTTTAAATCCATTGTTATTGTTATTTAACTTTTAGTGCTGTAATTTTTTAATTCTTCTTCTATAGCTAATGCCATATCATCAACTTCTGATATGTGTTTGGAATTAACAAACGCTTTTTTAAACGTTATATAAAATTCCTTTGCTTGTTCTAAACGCTGTTTTTTTAATTGAATAATTTCCCCTGTTAAAGTTCTTTTTGCTTCCAAACTATTCATTGCCAATTTGTAGGCAGAATCTAATCGATAAAAAAGAGCTTCTTCTTTTAAAGTAGACCCAGGGAATTCGAAAATAAAATTGTCAAATGATCTTACAGACGCCGGATAATCTGATATTCTATTGTACTGTTTCGCAATTTCAAATGCTTTTTTCTGAAGTTTGAAATCCAATTCCCTGATTAATTCATTGGCTTCAGAAAGATATTCAGATTCTGGAAACAAATTGATAAACGTTTGAAGCTTCTCAATAGCTTCTTTTGTTTCTTTTTGATCTTTGCTATAAATAGGCGACAACATATAATAACTCTTGGCGCTTAAAAAAGAGGCTTCCTCCAGTTTTTCGCTTTTGGGATAACTCGTTGCAAAACGTTCAAACTGATAACCAGAAACGTAGTAATCTTTCATTTTGTAAAATGAATTGGAATACAAATACATTAATTTTTCTGCTTGTGGTTTACCTCTGTAATTAGGCACTATTTGTGCAAAAAGCTTATTTGCCTTTGCAAATTTCCCCTCGTTATATAAGTCTTCACCCAGTTTAAACTTGGTGGCAATATCTTCAGCTTTTAATGCCTTTTGATATTCGCTACAAGAACTTAAAACTGTTAATGTTATTACTATGTAAAAAAACTTTTTCATTTGATGGTGTTCATTCCTTTTTTAAAAGACAAATGTGATTCGTATGGCTAACATCTTGCTTAACATCAAGATTCTAATGATACGCATTTCATGAATTTTAAAGAAGATGCAAAATTAAGCTATTAATATGGATTTTAAAAATATTATTTCAATGCTAAAATAATGTCTTAAACACAGTAATAAAGAGGTTTAAGTATAATTTAACAGTACTAAAACTTTTTTACAAAATCCTGAATCTTTTCTTTTAGTTGATCTGACGCAGGAACCAGTGGTAATCTCACAGTATCCTGACATAAATTTAAAGCTTCAAAAACAGCCTTAATGCCCGCAGGATTATTTTCTTCAAAAATATAGCCTATAACATCCATTAATTTAAAATGAAGTTTATAAGCTGCTTTCGCATCCCCTTTTAAACCTAAACGAATCATGTTTGAAAAGTCTTTGGGAAACGCTTGCCCAATTACTGAGATTACGCCTGCACCACCAGCTAAAGTAATACCTAAAGCCAAATCGTCATCACCAGAAATTATTAAAAAGTCTTCCGGCTTGTTTTTTATTAACTCTAAATACTGTGCTACATTATTTCCAGCTTCTTTAACGGCTATAATATTTTTAAAATCCTTTGCTAACCGCAACGTTGTAGCTGGCCCAACATTTTTTGAAGTACGCCCCGGAACATTGTACAAAATAATAGCTATTGGTGAAGCTTCAGAAATAGCTTTAAAATGCTGATAAATCCCTTCTTGGGTGGGTTTGCTATAATAAGGTGATACTGATAAAATAGCATCAATTTCACTTAAATCTGTTGCTTTTATCTCTTCAATTACAGCCCTAGTATTATTACCGCCAATGCCTAAAACCATGGGTACACGACCATTATTTGCCTTAGAAATAGTTGCTATAACATCTTGCTTTTCCTTTTTGGTTATGGTGACACTTTCGCCAGTTGTACCACAAATTACAAGATAATCAGTGCCATTATCAATATTGAAATTTACAATATTGGCCAAGGCATCGTGGTCTACACTCAAATCTGATTTAAAGGGTGTAACCAGCGCCACTCCAGTTCCTAAAAACTTGCTATTCATTCTAAATTTTGTTTAATATAGTTAAGTATTTAAAAAGTTCTGTTTTAAACACATCAAATTCTTTTAATTTGGTTTTTATAATCAAGTCGTTTATGCGCTCATCGTTTTGAAAAATACCTATTTTCATTTTTGCGTTGGATGATGCAGTAATCAATTTTAATTCTAAAATTTCTTTTTCATAATAGCTAATTAAAGCATCTAATTCCAAATCTAAAAACAGTTGTAATTCAATATTTTTAATACGCCCCTTCCATCCAAAATCCTTTGGGTTATAACAATTATCCCATGAATTAATATCATCTTTTACATTTTCAGAAAAAGTAATAATCTTTAATTTATTGGGATGGATTTTTAAGTCTTCCGCTAATTTTCCAAATAATTCTAAATCGGTTTTTTCATCAACATTCAAGATAACACCTAAACTTTCAATCTTGTTATCGCTAACATTTACATGTCTTTCTGATAACAATTTGTTCAAGTACTTTTCATTAGATTTTTTCTTAAAACCCTCTAAAATCATTTATCTTTACACTTTAGGCAAAGGTAACAAAAGTCCATTCAAAAATATTCTATAATTATATGAGGTTTACACATTTCTTTTTTTTGTTATATTTTTTTGTTTTTTTGAACTGCAAAGAACAAAAACTTCATCTCAATAAAATTGAGGGCAAACAAATTACTATTACAGATACCATTTCAGAAGATGCTGATATTGATAGTTTTATAAAACCCTACAGAGATAACATTCAAAAAGATTTAGACAGTGTTCTGGCATATTCTGTTGATAGCTATTCAAAATCTGACGGCGAATTTAACACCGCCATAGGCAATTTTATGGCAGATGCTATTTACACTGAAACTAATCCTATTTTCAAAAGTAGAACGGGTAATGCTATTGATATGGTTTTTCTTAATATTGGAAGTATTCGATCTATTATTCCAAAAGGCAACGTAACGGCAAGAACTATTTTTGAAATAATGCCTTTTGATAATGACATATACATTATAGCTTATAAGGGTAACGAAATAATAAATCTTGCCAAAGATATAATCGAAAATAGGCAAGCTCATCCTATTTCCAAAATCAAAATAGTAATTGATAAAAGTTATAACTTGGTCGAAACAACTATAAATAATAAGGAAATAGATCCTTCAAAAACATATTATTTAGCTATTAGTGATTATATGTACAATTCAAGACCTAATTTGTGGACACCAAATGATGGTGTTTATCCGTTAAATTACTATATACGAAATATCTTAATTGACCACGTTAAAAAGACTGATACCATTAATCCTGTTGTAGATGATAGGTTTATCCAAATAGATTAAATAATGAAAAGAAGGGATTTTATACAAAAAACAGCATCAGGGACAGCTTTAGTAACACTTGGAGGATTTGGTTTACAATCGTTTACTTCAACCAAAAAAACATCAAAAATTACTATTTTACATACTAACGATGTACATAGTTATATAGACGCTTTTGGACCAAACGACGGTAGAAATGCAAATAAAGGAGGTGTTGCAAGACGAGCGTCAGTAATAGAAAATATAAGACGGGAAAATCCAAATACTTTATTATTGGACGCTGGTGATTTTTTTGAAGGAACACCATATTTCAACTATTACGGTGGAGAGTTGGAGATGAAATTAATGAGTAAACTAAAGTATGACGCAGCAACGTTGGGAAATCATGATTTTGCTAACGGTTTAGAAGGATTATTGGCACAATATCCGCATAAGTCCTTTCCTTTTGTTACTGCCAATTATGATTTTACTAATACTGTTTTAGACACCCACACCAAGCCTTATAAAATATTCACAAAAGATGATATTAAAATAGGCGTTTTTGGTCTGGGTATTGAATTAGAGGGCTTGGTTTTGAAAAACCTATACAAAGAAACCAAATATCTAGACCCGATTGAAATGGCTCAAGACATGACTCGAATTCTGAAAGACGAGGAACACTGTGATTTAATCATTTGTCTATCGCATTTAGGCTATTATTATAAAAATAGTCCTGAAAGAATAAGTGATTTAAATCTAGCCAAAGCTACTAAAAATATTGATTTAATTATTGGCGGACATACCCATACTTTTTTACCAAAACCAACAGTTGTAAAAAATATTGAAGATAAAAACATGCTAGTAAACCAAGTGGGCTGTTATGGTATTAATCTGGGTAAAATTGATTTTTATTTTGATTCAAATAAAGAAAAATCTGCAAACGGTACTTCTATAATTGTTTAAGCTAAAACATTATCAGAAGAAAATGTTTCACCGGCTTTTACTTCTTTAGGCTTTCTTATTTTGTTTTCAATAATAAAATATTTGAATAAAAGGTATAGCCCTAAAATGTAAGTCGCTCTATTTAGCATAACAAAACTCCAGTCATACAAATAATAGTAGTTTACATAATTTATGATAGCTGAAAAAGCAAAACATATAGTTGCTACCAAAAATAATATGGACTGTTTTGTTTGGGTATTCAAATAAACAGCAAAGGATATAAAGGCTAAAATAATTAAAGTTAAACTTTTCACTCCTATTAAAAGCACCTCATTTTGATCAGGAATAATTATTTTTAGAATTTCATAAATGGTATATAGAAAATACAAGTTTATAGCGAAAACAACTAATAAATATATAGCAATCAGTTTATCTACTTTAAAAATTTTGAACCTGGGTAAAACTATTATTAATAATTGCGTATAACTTAAAATATATAAAATACTAGAAGTCTTTAGGACACTATCTTCAGGGAAAAAATAATAGGAAATATCACCTAAAAAAGAAAAGATTAAAAAGGAAACAAAAGCGAAACCCATATAATTATTTTTCAGAAAAAAGAAAATCAAAAATACGGGTATAAATAATGCTATTGATGAATTCATTAACAAGTCATCGTTAATGAAAGTGCTAAAAAAATTTAGTGCTAACAACAACAACAAGACACAAAAAAAGACTTTGTTAAAAGTAAGTTTAAACCAATGTTTCAACATTATTATATAAGTAGGTTATTTCAAATATAATAAAAATATTAATTACAACGTTAAAAACAATCTTTTTATCGATAAAAACCAAACTTACATCACGTTAAAATACGAATTTTATGTCCTTTGATAAGTTTTAGATTTAAATACGTCTAAAATTGTAATTCAACCATAGTATGTATTCAAATGAAAAAACATTTTCCTTTAGCCTTAAGAATAATTGTTGCCATTATACTCATTCAAACACTGCGTTTTAAGTTTACAGCACATCCAGATAGCGTTTATATTTTTGAAAGAGTAGGTTTAGAACCCTTTGGAAGAATAGGCATTGGTGTTTTAGAGCTAATTGCTGGTATTTTATTACTTATAACCAAAACAGTTTGGATTGGTGCAATACTTACATTGGGAGTTATTAGTGGCGCCATTTTTATGCACTTAACAAAACTGGGGGTAGAAATAAATAATGATAGTGGTGTTTTATTTGCTACGGCTATTTTAACTTTTACACTATCTGCAAGTATTTTGTATTTATATAGAACTGATATTCCGTTTATTAAGAAATAATATCTTTTTCAGTCATGGATGTAATAAGACGCTTCTTCCCTTGATGTATTCAACAATTTTGATTGTTGGTATAAAAAGTAAAAAGCCCCTAATGAAAGGGTTGTTGCTAAAAAATTTAGAATGCTACGTTGTGCAACGTATATAAAAGCAATATCAATGACCTCAGAAAACACTAAGCATAATACCCCTAAAAACAGATATAATGACTTATGATTATCTCGATAAAAATAGTTAAGCAATGCAATAGATAGTAATAAAAGTGTAACTATATTATATATTAACTCAAAATAATAATCTATATCTATTGAAATATTAGGCTTTACGATAACTTGCAAAACATAAATTAAATACACGTTTAAAATAGTTAAAACAATTAAATGAATTTTAAAATTTTTAATAACATGTGAGAAACTGAGTGATTTACTTATTTTAATTAGCAAGAAAATATAGGCTATAATATACATTGAATTTATTATATGATATTCATATTCAAATAGCATTACACCTTCTTGATAAGAAACAAAATTAATTCCCAAAACAAAAAAATCCCCTATTGTGTAAAACAAAAGAAATAATAAAAAATATATATCTTTCTTCTTAACATATAAAATATAAATTAATGTAATTAATGGTATAATTAATGAATCAAAGTAAAATGACAATTCATACTTTCCGGTAAACTCAAAAACGGAAAACAAAATATATACTATCAAAACAGAACCTATCAAGACTTTCGACTTGTTCATAATTGTCTCTTTTTATTAATAGACAAATATATATATATATTGCAATTAAACGACAAAAAACATGTTTTTATCGATAAAATACACAATTATTCTATTTTTTGTAAGAATTTATATTCATTTATTATTGAGATATTAAGTTTCCCTGCTTTTTCTTTTTTACTCGGTCCCATATTGGCACCAGCAACAATGTAACTTGTTTTTGATGAAATAGAACTACTTACTTTCCCTCCATTGTCTTCTATCAACTTTTTTAATTCATTTCTTGAAATACTTTCAAAAACTCCAGTAACAACAATAATATCACCTTTTAACTTATCTGTTTGTCCTTCAAGTTCTTCCGCAGACATTTCAAGCTGAACCCCAAATCCTTTTAAACGATTAATACTATTTATATTTTCTTCTAACGAAAAAAAGGAAACAACACTTTCCGCTATTTTAACTCCAATTTCGTCAACATTAACTAATTCTTCTTGTGAAGCATTAGCAATGGCATCAATACTTTTATAATGTTTCGCAAGCTTTTTAGCAACCGTTTCACCCACATAGCGAATACCTAAGGCATACAAAACGCGTTCAAAAGGAATATTTTTAGATTGTTCAACCCCTGCAATTAAATTATCCGCACTTTTTTCTGCCATACGCTCTAAGGGAATGACTTGCTCTTTTGTTAATTCGTATAAATCTGAATAATTAGTTATTAACCCTTCATGTACTAAAAGCGCAACCGTTTCACCACCTAAACCTTCAATATCCATCGCTTTTCTTGAAATAAAATGCTGAATACGTCCAATTATTTGCGGATTACAACCGTTATAGTTTGGGCAATAATGTTGGGCTTCGCCTTCTTGTCTCACTAATTCTGTTTTACATTCAGGACAGTGGGTGATATATTTTGTTGGTTGGGAATTTAAGGGACGTTTAGTTAAATCTACACCAAGAATTTTCGGTATAATTTCACCACCCTTTTCAACATAAACTTCGTCACCAACTCGAATATCCAACTTTTCTATCTGATCTGCATTATGTAAAGAGGCACGTTTTACTGTAGTTCCAGCCAATTCTACAGGTTCTAAATTTGCCACAGGCGTAATAGCTCCTGTACGACCCACTTGATAAGTAATACGGTTTAAACGTGTAGAAACCTGTTCTGCTTTAAATTTATAGGCCATGGCCCAACGTGGTGCTTTGGCCGTATAGCCCAATTCCTCTTGTTGCTGTAAATTATTTACTTTAACAACCACACCATCGGTTTCATAGGGTAAATTATGGCGCTCTATATTCCAATAATCTACAAATTCCAAAACGGCATCAATAGAATGAACCAATTTAGCCGCATTTGGGACTTTAAAACCCCATTCGTGCGCTTTTTTTAAACTTTCAAATTGAGAAGTGATACCCAAATTTGTTCCAGTTAAATTGTATAATAAACATTCTAATGGACGTTTAGCAACTTCGGCACTATCTTGTAATTTTAAACTTCCTGAAGCTGTATTTCTAGGATTTCTATAAGGCTCCTCTCCTATTTCAATACGGTCTTCATTCATTTTTATAAAACCTTCAAAAGGCAATACAATTTCGCCTCTAACATCAAACTTTGGTGGATAATCACCTTTTAATTGTAAAGGCACCGATTTGATGGTTTTTACATTAGCAGTAACATTATCTCCTTGAAACCCATCACCACGTGTGACGGCCTTTACTAATTTACCAGCTTCATAAGTTAAGCTAATAGAAGCACCATCATATTTCAGTTCGCAGGTATATTGAACCTCCCCATCAACCAATTTTTTAATTCGGGTTTCCCAATCTAGCAAATCCTCCTTAGAGTAGGAGTTATCCAAAGAATACATGCGATGCTCATGCGGAATGGTTTCAAAATTTTTGGTTATGGCTCCTCCAACGCGTTGTGTTGGTGAATTAGCATCAAAAAACTCAGGATGTTTTGTTTCGAGTTCTTGAAGCTTTTTAAGTTTGATATCGAATTCGTAATCTGAAATCGTCGCATTATCCAATACATAATAATTGTAGTTGTGCTGACGTAATTCTTCACGTAATGACTCTATTTCTTGGTATATGCTGTTCATTTAATTTACTATAGCTTTTATCATTCTATCCTTTTTAAGGATGTCCTGTTTTAATTCAATGTTTTTAAAATTATTATCAATTAATAACCGAATCATCTTTCTTCCCAAATACTCGTTAATTTCAAAAAACAATTGTCCGTTTTTAGTTAAATTATGTATTGCAAATTCTGTTATGGCTTCATAGAATAGCAACGGGTTTTCATCTTTAACAAACAACGCCAAATGCGGTTCGTTATTTAAAACATTGGGTTTCATTAATGGCTTTTCCTTTTCTTGAATATAAGGCGGATTTGAAACAATTACGTCAAATTTATGAGATACTGAAACAAGTTCAGCATGACCTATGGTCAAAATATCGGCTTCAATAAATTCAATTTTAACCTTATTTAGGTCAGCATTTAACTTAGCCGTTTTTAAAGCGGCTTTACTAATATCCAATGCATAAACTTTTGCATTAGGCATATTTTTGGCCAATGCAATAGCAATACAACCACTACCCGTTCCTATATCTAAAACATTAACTGCTCTATCAGTGCCTTCTTTTAAAATCCAATCTACTAATTCTTCGGTTTCCGGTCTGGGTATCAAAGTGTTTTCGTTCACTTTAAAAATCAATCCAAAAAACTCGGTTTCACCAATGATATACTGAATTGGTTTTTCCTTTTTCAGTAATATTAAAGCATTATCAATTTCATCTGTTTCCTCAATTTTATATGCTTGATTTAACGCTAATTGCAGTCTTGAAACACCGTAAAACGAATCTATCAACCTATAAAAAAAAGCATCCACTTCAGTACTATCATAAATAGTATCTAATTCATTATGAAATATATTTTGAATGTCTTTTAGTAACACTTGCTGTTGAGGTGTTTGTTGTTAAGTTGTTTGCTGTTAATTATTACAAAACTTCTTTTTTCTATTCTCTATTTTCTTTTCTCTTTTCTCTGTTTTCTTTTCTCTTAATATCTCTACAAATCCTTCAACATCCAAACACCACAGGAATAATGTCCGGTATTTCCTAATGATCCTTTTAAGTGTTTAAACCCATAGTTTTCATAAATATGAATGGCTGCTTTTAGTTGTGGTGCCGATTCCAAATAGCATTGCTTGAAGCCCAATGCTTTTGCAGCTTTTAAACATGTTTCAAATAGCTGTTTTCCGTAACCTTTACCTCTTATTTTTGGTGAGAAATACATTTTTTGAATTTCACAAACGGTTTGTTCGTAATCCTTTAAAGGTTTAACACCGCCGCCGCCTAAAACTTCGCCATTATCTTCAATTACATAATAAACATCATTATCATTTTGATAGGACTCATACATTCTAGGAGTCGCTTCATCGGCATAGGCAGTACCTTCCAAAGGGATTTTAAACTCATGGAAACACCCTCTTATAACGCGCTCAATTTGCCCATTATCCTGCGGTTCAATTTCTCGAATAACTGTAGTATCTTTGTTCACCTTTTAGTGCTTACTTTTAAGCAAGTGAAGATACAGTAAATCTGAAAAAATTGAAATGAAGCAGCTCATAATCTTATCAACAATATGTATATTTTTTAGTTGTACCGTCAATAAAAAACCTGAATTCATTGGTGTTGAAAATATTAAGGTTTTAGAAAAAACATCAAAATATATAACCATAACTGCTGACGCTTTATTTATAAACCCAAATGATATTGGAGGCGAATTACAAACTGATGACATAAAAGTAATTGTTAATGACAATGAAATGAGCAGCATTTCAACCGAACTTTTTAAAGTACCAGCAAAAAAAGAATTTTCAATTCCGTTAAAAGCTTACGTTCCAACAGACAGTTTATTTAGTAACAAAAGTATTGGTGGGTTAATTGGGAGTTTCTTTAGTAAAAAGGTAAAAGTGCAATATAAAGGTGATATAAAATACAAGGTTTTAGGCTTTTCGCATACTTATGCTGTTGATAAAACCGAAGATCTTAAAATTAAGTTTTAGCATTGAGTAACCACGAAACTTACATAAAACGCTGTATTGAAATTGCTAAAAACGGTTTAGGAACAACAAGACCAAACCCCATGGTTGGTAGCGTAATTGTACATAATAATAAAATTATTGGAGAAGGTTACACAAGTAATTATGGTGGTAATCATGCCGAAGTTAATGCTATCAATTCGGTAAAAAACAAAAATCTCCTAAAAAAAGCCACACTTTACGTAACCCTGGAACCATGTTCGCATTTTGGTAAAACGCCACCTTGTAGCGATCTTATAATTAAACACCAAATTCCTAATGTGGTTATTGGCTGTATTGATGATAATGAAAAGGTTGCTGGAAGGGGCATTAAAAAATTACGCGATGCTGGTTGCAACGTTATTGTTGGTGTTTTAGAGTCAGCATGTAAAGCACATCATAAACGGTTTTTTACATTTCATAATAAAAAACGCCCATATATTATTTTAAAATGGGCGGAAACCACGGATGGATTTATTGCCCCGAAAACCAAAAATGAGAAAAAACCTGTTTGGATAACCAATGCGTTTTCCAGACAGTTAGTTCATAAATGGCGTACCGAAGAACAGGCTATTTTAGTTGGCACCCATACCGTTTTGGAAGATAACCCCAGCTTAACATCAAGAGATTGGGTTGGAGAAAACCCATTACGACTTGTAATTGATAAGGATGAAAAATTATCAAAAAACAGCGCTGTTTTTGATGAGTTAGCAAAAACCATAGTCATAACAAACAATAAGGTCAATTTTTCAAAAGATGTGGCACAACAAATTTGTGGTTTTTTGTTTAAAAAAGAGATTACTTCTGTTATTATTGAAGGTGGTGCAAAAACGCTTCAAACCTTTATAGACGAAAACCTTTGGGATGAAGCCCGTGTTTTCACAGGACAAGCTGCTTTTAAAGATGGCATTAAAGCCCCTGAATTTTCTGGGAAACTAATTTCTGAAGAAAAAATAGTGGCTGATGTTCTTAAAATTTATAAGAATGATTAAAACCATAATTTTCGATTTCGGAAACGTATTTATTGATCTAGATATTGAAGGCGCTATAAAAAAAACGCATGAATCATTAAATATCAACTCATTCTCTGATGAAATGATTGCTTTTAATATTTTTTATGAGCAAGGATTAATTACCACAGAAGAATTTATTGAGTTTTATAAAGGGAATTTTCCAAATCTTTCAAAAGATGAATTAATTGAAATCTGGAATTATATGTTGAAAGATTTCCCTAAATACCGATTAGATTTTATAAGAGAACTGAAAGCGTCTTCAAAATACAAACTCATTTTATTGAGCAATACCAACGAGCTTCACATCAATTGGGCAAAAGAACATATTCCTTTTTACGAAGATTTTAAAAATTGTTTTGATACCTTTTATTTATCACACGAAATTCATTTAAGAAAACCAAATGCAGCTATTTTTGAATTTGTTCTAAATAAAAATAATATAATGGCAACTGAATGCCTTTTTATAGATGATAATAAGGACAACATTGATACAGCTAAGGCCTTAAACTTCAAAACATGGCATATTAACCCAGAAAACGAAGATGTTTCAACTTTATTCAAAACAAAAAGCACTATTTTTTGATCGAGAAAGACACTTATAAAACCATAACAAAACCAACTGAAGCTGTTTTATTTAAAGATAAAAACAGTAAATTTTTTGGCTATGCCTTTCCTGTGAAAAATGAAGATGATGTTAAAACCCAAATTGAGAATTTAAAGAAAGTGCATTATGCTGCCAGACATTGGTGTTATGCTTATCAAATGGGCACAGAAACAATTGCTTATCGTGCTAACGATGATGGCGAACCCAATAACAGTGCGGGTATGCCCATATACGGACAAATACAATCGTTTGGGGTAACTAATATTTTAATAGTTGTTGTACGTTATTTTGGTGGTGTAAAATTAGGTGTTGGTGGGGTAATAAATGCATACAAAACGACCGCTCAATTAACGCTTGAAGCTTCAAAGATTATAGAAAAAACAATTAATATAGATTATCTTATTTCTTTCGATTATAAAAACATGAATACCGTAATGCGAATTATTAAAGAAAGAAACTTAAATATAATTCATCAAAAACTGGAAATGGATTGCCAAATCACTATTTCGGTGAGAAAAAAAGAAGCACAATCCGTTTTTGACACCTTCAATCACCTTTTTGAAATTAATATAGAAGCATTATAAATTAGCCTTCAAAAAGATCTAAAATGTATTGTGGCGCACGTATGGGTCGGTTCGTTTTCATATCAATAAAAACTAAAGTTGTTGAAGCGGTAGTTAAAATTTCACCGCTTTCATTAGTAATTTCATACTCAAATTCAATCTTAGCGGTTGGTTTATTTTTTAGTTGAGTTTTTACATTAATTACATCATCATAACCCGCTGATTTTTTATAGTTTATACTCAAGGAAACAACAGGCAGCATGATGCCATTATCCTCCATTTTTTTATATGAAATACCAAGTTTCCTAAGCCACTCAATTCGCCCCATTTCAAGATATAACGTGTAATTACCATGGTACACAACACCCATTTGGTCGGTTTCGCCATATCTCACTCTTATTTGTATTTCATCGATTTTCATAGGTTTGTTTAAATATTTTTTTGTAGATTCGGCTAGATGTTAAACATGGGGAAAAATTTCTAGAAATTCAATAGTAAATCATTTTTTTTTTAAGAATTTTGTTCACATATTTGCGTCAGAATTTAGGGGGATTGAGAATTTCGTTCTCATTCGATTTAACAAACTAAGAAAACCACCAATTTAAAAAATGAGTATGACTGCGCAATCGGTATGGACTAACTGTCTTCTGTTTATTAAGGATAATATCCAACCGCAAGCATACAAAACTTGGTTTGAACCCATTACTGCTGTCAAACTTTCAGATAACGCATTAAGCATTCAAGTACCCAGTAAATTCTTTTACGAATGGCTTGAAGAACATTATGTAAAAATTCTTAAAGTATCACTAACTAAGGAATTAGGTGAACATGCCAAACTTGTTTATATTATAAAAATGGAAAACACCTATGGTAACAAACAGCCTTTTACTGAAAGAATACCGAGTTCGAATCGCGCTAATTTAAAATCACAAGATGTTGATGTTCCATTTAATAACAAGAGTCCGGAATTAAGAAATCCGTTTGTTATTCCTGGCATTAGAAATGTAAAGATTGAATCCCAGCTTAATCCCAATTATAGTTTTGAAAACTTTTTAGAAGGCGACTCCAACCGTTTAGCTAGAAGCGCAGGATTAGCCGTGGCGGCTAAACCAGGTGGCACGTCTTTTAATCCACTGTTGATTTTTGGAGGTGTAGGTTTAGGAAAAACACATTTAGCTCATGCTATTGGTGTTGATATTAAAGATAAATATCCAGAGAAAACAGTTTTATATATTTCTGCTGAAAAATTTACGCAACAATACATTGATTCTGTAAAGAAAAATAATAGAAACGATTTTATTCACTTCTATCAAATCATTGACGTTTTAATTATTGATGATGTACAATTTCTTTCAGGAAAAACAGGAACGCAAGATGTATTCTTCCATATATTCAATCATTTACACCAAAACGGTAAGCAGGTTATTTTAACAAGTGACAAAGCGCCTGTTGATATGCAAGATATTGAGCAACGCTTATTATCTCGTTTTAAATGGGGATTATCAGCTGAATTGCAACATCCTGATTTTGAAACTAGAGTTTCTATTTTAAAAAATAAATTGTATCGTGATGGTGTTGAAATGCCAGATGATATTATTGAATACGTAGCAAAAAACATTAAAACTAATGTTCGTGAGCTTGAAGGTGCTATTATTTCCTTAATCGCACAGTCATCGTTCAATAAAAAGGAAATCACTATTGATTTAGCTAGAATAATAGTTGAGAAATTCGTTAAGAATACTAAACGTGAAGTTTCCATTGATTATATCCAGAAAGTAGTTTCTGATTATTTTCAAATGGATGTTGATACGCTTCAATCCAAAACAAGAAAACGTCATATAGTACAAGCTAGACAATTGGCCATGTTTTTTGCTAAAAAATTAACAAAAGCCTCATTAGCAAGTATTGGTTCCCAAATAGGAAAACGAGACCATGCCACAGTTTTACACGCTTGTAAAACCGTAGATAATTTATCTTCAACGGATAAGCAGTTCAGAAAATATGTTGAAGACATTACTAAAAAACTTTCTGTTTAAAATTTACCCACAATGACTAAAATCCTAATGGTATGTTTGGGTAACATTTGTCGTTCTCCGCTCGCCGAAGGTATTTTAAAATCAAAACTTTCCGATTCATTTACAGTTGATTCCGCTGGAACCGCCAATTATCATGTTGGAAATTCTCCAGACAAACGATCTATTGCTGTTGCCAGAAAATATGGCTTAGACATTTCAAACTTAAAAGGGAGACAATTTAGCGTTTCGGATTTTAATACGTTTGATTTAATATATGTGATGGATGAATCAAATTTCAAAAATGTCGCTAAACTAGCAAGGAATGACAAAGACATCAGCAAAGTAAAAATGGTCCTAAACGAAGTGTACCCAAATCAAAATTACGATGTTCCGGATCCTTACTACGGCGGAGACAACGGTTTTGAAAATGTATATAAAATGCTAGATGAAGCTTGTGATAAGATTGCTGAAGACTTAATGAAATGAATTCTAAAGGAAAACTATACTTAATCCCCACCACTCTTGGCGATAATGAACCTTTGGATGTGTTGCCCGCATTAGTAAAAAAAGTTATTGAAGACACCAGCACTTTTATTGTTGAAAACGAAAAAACAGCGAGACGGTTCATAAAAAGAATTTGTCCTGAAAAATCACAGCCATCATTACAACTATTTCCTTTAAATAAATTTACTGAAGCCAGTGAGCTTCCCGATTTTTTAAACCCGTGTTTGCATGGAATAAATATTGGTTTACTTTCTGAAGCGGGATGCCCGGGTGTTGCAGACCCAGGAGCTGATGTTGTAAAAATTGCTCACGAAAAAAACATAAAAGTCGTCCCTTTAGTTGGACCTTCATCTATATTAATGGCCATAATGAGTTCGGGCATGAACGGACAACGTTTTGCCTTTAACGGCTACCTACCCATTGATAAAGGTAAAAGAAAAGCAGAGATAAAACGCTTAGAGCGGTTATCTTTTGAGCAAAATCAATCCCAAATTTTTATAGAAACACCCTACCGAAATAATAAAATGATAGAAGATTTATCATCTGTATTGGAAAACAATACGGATGTTTGTGTTGCTTGCGATATCACACTATCTACTGAATTTATAAAAACACAAACTGCAAATGCATGGAAAAAAAATAAGGTAGACCTCCATAAGAGACCTACCATATTTATTATTCATAAAAGCTAAAAGTTTCCCGCATTCGCGAGAATGACAGTTACATGTGTTTCTTCAATAAATTGAAGAGTTTATTTTCAAATTAAATAGCCTTTGCTAATTTATTTGGTTTAACAAAAGACGTGTCATAACCAGAAAAACGCTTCATATAATATTCAACTGTAGTACCGTAGCCATCAGCAAAATTATCCAATCCGTAGCTTCTCAAATATTCTTTTACACTACCGGGACCAGCTAAGTGGGCTGCTGCTAAAATACCAGATTCAGTAACTAAGACACCATTAATTCGTTTTCCAACAAAATTTTTGATATCACGACGTAAAATCCATTTATTACGTGCTGCATTGGCGATGAATGCTTTTTCTTGCAGTACAGGGTTCTTTAAAAACTGGGCTGGATTATAAATACCAATCATTTTTAAAGTTTCTTCACCGAATTGATATTTTCCTAAGTAACCGAAAGTATTAACAGAAGAATAATCGCCACGGGATTCTTTAAATGCCAATGCTTCCTTAAATCCTACAAAAGACTTCCCTAAATAAGGAGAAAATGTCTCGTTCAGGTCATTTGACGCTAAAATATCATCTTTGATATTTTGGTCAAGGTTTACAGTGTAGTTCAACTCTAAACCTTTTGTTGAGTATTTACTCAAATCTATGGTTTCATTTGATGAAAATGAAACTCCTAACAGGATACATATTGTAAGTGCGAGGGTTGAGTAACTTGCAATATTTTTAATCATAATTTCTAAATTTCTTCGGTATGAATTATTAAATACTATACTTGAAAATTTGAGCGTGCAAAATTACATTTTTTTTTTATAACATCAAAATTACTCGTTTAACTACTTCTTTTAGTTGTAGAATAGATGAAAAACAGCTCTATTTTTATTAAATTCTAAGGCTGGAAAAGGTATTTTTATCATATTGAAAACACTAAAAAACGAGTTTAAAAACCTTGAGTTTGTTTTAATATTATTCAAATTTACATCAAAACTTAAATAGTACTGCCGATACCTCGAATTACTTGTTAACACTTGATTGTCAATATCTTTTGAAGCTGACACCATCCCTTCCCCACTATAACCTATAGCTACATTTAGCCATTTAGGAATTTTACTTTCCTTAAAAAAAGAATGCAAATTGAAACTAAGCCAATACGTTTGCCCATTATAATCTTTAAGCATCTGCTCTAATGTTCTTTTACCAAGCTTTTCTGGGTTCAAATTAGCATACTTAGTTTTGTGAAAAGAGAACTTTAAGGCAATTCGCTGCTCATTCCACAACAATTCTTGCCCAACATACAGTCCAGTACCCGATGCATTTGCTAAAATATCACCCCATGAAAACCCCCATTCTTCAGAGTAACCATCCAACACCTCAACGGCGGTTAAAAAACCAAAGCCTAATGTAGCCCCATAAATAAGTTGGTCTTTTTCACTCACACCACTCCAATTAAATAATTCTGCACCAAAACGTCCCATTTGATAGGATGAAAAAACATGCCCAACTTTATCCATTTGGAGCCATTCCCTATTATCATTCACTGTATGGAATTTAGAACGCTCAAAATCGGCATACCAAAGTTGATTTAATCCAATTAGAGTAAGTCCAGCAACTGATGCCTCTGAAATAATTACAGCATTTCGCCTAGGTTTATTTAGGGTATCACTTGGCTTTAGAAAGCTATTTAGGTTTTCTTGCGAATAAGAAAATGAAGAAACTAAAATACAGAGTATCAGATATTTTAGTTTTAGAAACCGCACTATCTATTAATACCTTGAGATGAAAGATAGCGTTGGTATGCTCTAGCATTTACATTATGCTGAGATAGTGTTTTTGCGAATTTATGGAATCCTAACCGTTGTGCATCAGCAGCAAAATAAAGATACTTGTGCTTTTCATAATTCAATACCGCTTCAATAGCCGAAATGTCTGGCATGGCGATCAACCCTGGTGGTAATCCTAAATTTTTGTAGGTATTGTAAGGTGAATCAATGTCTTTATGCACATTTAATACACGCTTAATAACGGTATTTTGATATTCAGGCAGTTTATATGCTGCAAATTTTAAAGTAGGATCCGCCTGCAAAGGCATTCCAATTCGCAATCTATTCATATAAACCCCAGCTATTCTTGGTTGCTCACTAGCCTGCTTAGATTCTTCATGCACAATAGACGCTAAAGCAATAACTTGATTTGGAGATAAACCAATAGCTTCTGCCTTTTTAGTCCTGGTTTCATTCCAAAAACGTTGATACTCTTTTAACATCCTGTCTCTAAAATTTTCTGCTGAAGTGTTCCATAAAAACTCATAACTATTAGGCAAATACATGCCTAAAGCTGTGGCTTCATTAAAATTATTTTCAGATAAAAACGCCTGATCATTCATAGCTTTTAAAAGAGAGATACTATCTGCCTCTATGACTTCAGAAACTCGACCTGCCAATTTTTCTAATGAAATTTGATTATTAAAAGAGAGTTTTATGGGCAAATTATTACTACGGATAGAGTTGATAATATCATTATTACTCATCCCTTTTTTAATCGCATATCTTCCTGCCTTAATGTTGGTGGTATATTTCTTTTGTTTCGCCAAATCATCAAATGAATCCATATCATCCAATAAAGGTTCTAATTGATTTCGAACTTCTTCATAACTGGCATTAGTTGGAATGTAAACATAAGCTTCTTCATTATTAAAAGCCGTATTTGGTTTCAACATGGCTTTATAAACAAAGTTTGCAAAAAAGGCCGCTACAATAAGTCCGATAACCAAAATGGCTAAAAGTATCTTTTTTATGTACATTTAATTTTTTATAAGCTGAAATAAATATTCATTTTTATAAGAACCATTTACATAGTTCCAATCTTTTTTAAGTCCTATTTTTTTGAACCCTTGTTTAGTAAATAACTTGACACTCGCTTCATTTTCCTCAGAGATATTGCAATATAACTGATGCAAGCCCAAATGCGTAAAGCAATAATTAACCAATAAACTTAAAGCTTCTTCACCGTATCCTTTTGCCCTATCATCGGGTTCTTTTACTAAAACACCTATACCTGCCCTACTATTTTTAAAATCGAAATCAAAAATATCTATTAGTCCTAAAGCATTATTTTTATAACTGGAAATTAGCAACCTTAATTGTTTAACCTCAAAAATATCTTTATGGGCATGCTCTAGATATTGTTTAATTACATATTTAGAATACGGTGTTTGGGTATTGCTAATTTCCCAAATAGTCTCATCATTTTCAACAGCATGGATAAACTCTAAATCTTCTGGCTCTAAAGCACGCAAGTAAATATGTTTTCCTTTTAGAGTTATCATATAGCACCTTTAAAAACAAATTTTGCAGGACCAATAAGCCACACATTTTTATAAACAGCGTTTTCTACATCAAAACAAACCTGTAATTTACCACCTTCAACTTCCAAATCAATACGGTTTTTATTTGTTTCTCCGATGGCATGCATTGCTATGGCAACCGCTGTAACCCCAGTGCCACATGACAAAGTTTCATCTTCAACACCGCGTTCGTAAGTCCTAACTCTAAAACTAGAATCTGATAATTTCTTTACAAAATTAACATTACTACCCGCTTCATTATAAGGCTTACCATATCGTATTTTAGCGCCAATGGTTTTAATGTCAAAATCATTAATATTTTGTTCAAACTGCACATGGTGTGGCGAACCGGTATTTAAAAAAGTATGATTTTTATGTTTTTCAATAATATCAACATCTAGCATTTGAAGCTTTATCATATCATTTTCAATAGTGGCGTGATGTAATCCGTCAATAGCTTCAAAAACAGCCCTATCTTTTATAACGCCTAAATGTTTTGCAAAGGCAACCAAACAGCGCCCACCATTTCCGCACATAGAGCTTTCGTTTCCATCGGCATTATAATACACCATTTTAAAATCTAGATCTATGTGATTTTCCAATAAAATAAGGCCGTCTGCTCCTATGCCAAAACGTCGGTCGCATAAATGCTTAATACGTTTGGTATCATTTTTGGGGAAATTTTGTTGACGATTATCTATCATCACAAAATCGTTTCCTGTTCCTTGATATTTATAAAAAGCCTGCTTCATAATAAAGCACAAATATATAAATAGTAAAGGAATATTTTAGTCAATATCCCTTTACTTAGATTCCCGCTTTACTCATTGATTCATATTTTAAATTGGAATTCGTGAATCTTTGATTTTGCGAGAATGACAATTTCAAAGGGAACTTTAACAAAATGTTGAAGAAAGGGCTTTAAAAACTGTTTTTTTGGATTGTTAAATAGTCGTTAAAATTGAAGTTAAAAAACCGTTAAAACAGTTTTTCGGCTCAATAATTGGTTAATTTTAATCGTTAGTTATCTATTAATTAAAAATAATTTAGAACAAAATGAAAAAGATTTTAACATTAATATTCGTTTCTGCCTTAGGCGGGATATTAACTTTAGGAAGCTATAAACTCTTTTTAGAAAAAGAAAACCCTGTAGTTGTTGAATCCAACTTAAATAACCCCGCTTTTTTGCCTACAAATAATATTAGTAACTTATTTAAAACGGCTGAAAACCCGGATTTTACAATGGCCGCAGAAAACACTGTAAACGCTGTAGTACACGTTAAAAATGTAACACTGAGTACAGGGCAATACACCTTGCAAGATTTATTTTCTGGAAAGCCATCACAACGCTCTCAACTAGGGACGGGTTCGGGTGTTATTATAAACTCTGATGGTTATATTATTACAAATAATCATGTGATAAGAAATTCCGACAAATTATCAGTTACACTTAATAACAACAAAACTTATGAGGCTACAATAATAGGTAGCGACCCAAAAACAGATATAGCCCTTTTAAAAATTGAGCCAGACGAAGAACTCCCTTATGCTACTTTTGGAGATTCAGATACTGTAAAAATTGGCGAATGGGTTTTAGCCGTTGGCAATCCATTTAATTTAACTTCTACCGTAACAGCTGGTATTATTAGTGCTAAATCGAGAAATATTGCTCCTGGACATGACAATCATTCATTTATACAAACTGATGCTGCGGTAAACCCTGGCAATTCCGGTGGTGCCTTAGTGAATACAAACGGTGAGTTGATTGGTATTAATACCGCTATTACTTCTCAAACAGGTTCTTATATTGGTTATTCCTTTGCGGTACCAAGTAATATAGCGCGCAAAGTAGTTGAAGATATTATGGAATATGGCAATGTACAAAACGGCGTTTTAGGAATTAAAGGAGGCACTTTTAATAGTGAAGTAGCTAAAGAAATGGGTGTTACCTATTCTGAAGGCGTCATTGTTGCAGAGGTTGTCAAGAACTCTGGAGCTGAAAAGGCGAACATAAAAGAAAATGACATCATTAAAAAACTTGATAATATTGAAATTTCCAAGTTTGAAGACTTAAGTGGTTATATTAAAACGAAACGCCCTAATGATGTTGTTGCTGTAGAGTTACTAAGAGATGGCGAAATACAAACTATGCGTGTAACTTTAACAAACCCAGAGGTATTCTCCGTTAATTTTATGAAAATGGAACTTCAAGATTTATCTGAAGCTCATAAAGAAGCGTATGGTACTGATTACGGCGTTGTGGTTAAAGATACCCAAAACAAATGGTTGTATTCAAATTTAGGAATTACTAAAGACTATATCATCACTGGAATTAATGATACTAAAATTGAATCCATTCAAGATATAACCAAGTTAAAGGATAAATATGGTGATGATATGATGGATGATATTAAAAAATTAGAATATATTAATCGCAGAGGAGATAAAAAAGAAGTCCTTTTCAAGTAAAAGTTAGCTTATAAATAACTAGGTCCTGTTAACACTAAGCCTAAAATTGGCTTTTTCGCTCTTTTTTCCTATTTCTTCGTCGGTTTTTGACAACGTAGCCCACTATGTTTTACAAAATCCGCCTCAAAATCCGAAAAAATCATCAAAAAATCCATGATTTCCGTTTAGTGTTAACAGGCCCTAATAAACCCTTCAAAATATTAATATTTTGAAGGGTTTATTTTTTAGATTCCTATCTGTACAGAAATGCCAATTTTTAGATGAAACCCAGATTCAAAAGTCAAGGAATTTTTCTTAAAGAATACGCTACGAAAACGTTTGAAATATGATATTTTTGCAAAGAACTGGTTTAAAATCAAAACAACTAAACTCAAAAAAATGCCATTAAATCAAACTTACGAAAAGGAGTTAGCTTTTCAAGCCGATCGTAGGCGCGCCACGGTAGAATTTATTAAAATAGTAAGCGACCTTTGGTATGATAAATCTATTGAATTGGTGCTTTTCAGAAACCAACTTATTGACCGAAATGTGAGTCAGATTTTAAATTTGCACGATTACGCTGGTAAGTTTGTACAAAAACCTATTTCCATTTTTGATTCTGTTGAGCTTGCTCAAGCCATTAAAACACTTGATGTTCCACCTGCAAAATTAGATATTGGTAAACTAACTTACGAATACCATTTAGAGGACAACACCCATAATAACGTTACCGCCTTTATGGTATCAAAATTAAAAGATGCCAATAAAAATGGCGATATAGAACCTAAAGATGTTGTCCTTTATGGTTTTGGTAGAATTGGTCGTTTAGTAGCTAGAGAACTTGTAGCACGAACAGGAAAAGGGAGTCAGTTACGATTAAGAGCTATTGTTACCCGCGGATTAATTGATGCCAAAACACTTGAAAAAAGAGCTGCATTATTACAAAATGATTCGGTACATGGTGTTTTTTCAGGCACCGTTTCAATAGATGAAAAAAACAAAGCACTCATTATAAATGGTACTACTGTAAATGTTATTTCAGCAAACGCCCCTGAAGATATTGATTATACAAAATATCATATTAATAATGCTTTGGTAATAGATAATACTGGAGCATTTAGAGATAAAACGGCTTTAAGCAGACATTTAAAATCTAAAGGTGTTGCTAAAGTTTTACTTACAGCCCCTGGAAAAGAAGTTCCTAATATTGTTTACGGGGTTAATCATCATGAAAACGACCCAGATAAAATTGATATTTTTTCAGCGGCATCGTGTACAACAAATGCCATTACCCCGGTTTTAAAAGCTGTTGAAGACTCTTTTGGCATTAAAAGTGGCCATTTAGAAACTATTCATGCCTACACAAACGATCAAAACTTAGTAGATAATTTTCATACTAAATACCGACGTGGTCGTGCCGCCGCCTTAAATATGGTTATTACCGAAACTGGAGCTGGAAATGCAGTTGCAAAAGCTCTACCTAGTTTAGAAGGTAAATTGACATCAAACGCTATCCGTGTTCCTGTGCCTAATGGCTCGCTCGCTATTTTAAATTTAGAGCTAAAAAATAAAACCACGCTTATCGGCGTAAATACTATTTTAAAGAAATATGCTTTGGAAGGCGATTTAGTGGAACAAATAAAATACGAATTAAGTGACGAATTGGTGTCTAGCGATATTGTTGGCAGTTCAGCACCTTCAATTTACGATAGCAAAGCTACCATAGTTAGAAAAGACGGAAAAAATATAATTCTTTATATTTGGTACGACAATGAATATGGCTATAGTCATCAAGTTATAAGACTTGCAAAATATATTGCTAAAGTAAGACGTTATACATATTATTAATAGGGTAAAAATCTAAATTATTTTTTTGTCCGTATATAATTTTGCCTCACCACGTGAGGCTTTTTCTTAAATATGATAGTTTAATAAACATTATTTTATAAATTCGTAAAACCAAAAACATCTTTTAAACCAATCTTAAATGAAATCTGTCAAATACCTTTTTATTCTCGCGTCTATTTTTTTTATATCACCAACGTTATTTGCACAAAATGATGATGATAATCTTTCATTAAACGAGGGAACAATTGATAATCAATTTGAATATGTTCTCAAAAAATCGGGCGATTTTAGAGGAACAAACGGCCAAATGTATGAGGCAGTAAAACGCAATATGTTTCTTACTTTAAAAGCGCATACTATTGATTCTTTAAAAACGATTCAGGAAAAATTAGGAAGCTTAAATAATACGGTTGAAGCCCAATTAAAAGAAATTGATGGTTTAAAATCTAGTTTAAGCAGCACACAATCTACACTTGATGCAACAAACTCAGAGAAGAACAGCATGTCATTACTTGGTGCCCAAATGAGTAAAACGAGTTACAATGTTTTGATGTGGACCATTATTGCAGGCCTATTATCTTTACTACTTTTCTTTATTTATAAATTCAAGAACAGCAATGTTGTTACCAAAAACGCAAAACATGCTTTAGCTGAAATTGAGGAAGAATTTGAAGAACACAGAAAAACAGCTTTAGAACGAGAACAGAAAGTGAGACGCCAATTACAAGACGAAATTAACAAGCAGAAAAAAGGTAAATAAATATAGTGTCATGCTGAACTCGTTTCAGCATCTCAGAAAAAACTACTTTTATTTAGAAACTCATAAACGAGCTTAGTTTGAAAAAAGGTTGATTACTAAAGTGTTTAGTTTTCAACCTTGTTTTTTTGGAAGCATGTTTAGCTTGGTTTGTTAAAAAAAAATCCGCTACCTTCGTTTAACGTCGGATAAACAATATCAATACATTTTATATCCGTAAAGAACATTACAAAACATTTGCCTATGAAAACCCCGTCTCTTCTAATTTATTTCGGTTTATTTATTATACTATTGGGTTTCGGAGATGATACCGGAAAATTGATACCTTCTTGGGTTGCTTTTTTAACCGGAGGTATTGCATTGGTATATGGTACTTATTTACAATACAAATTAGACGATAAACTTATCTCTTTTACCAAAGATTGGACATTCGATCGGAAAAAACTATCATCAAAAGTTTACATTATTATCGGAATTTTATTAATGTGAATGGATAGGTTCGTGGAATATTTGGATGAAAATTTTGAAGTAAATATTTTTTTTTCAATAGTTGGCGAAGCATTTGCCCTGTACGGATTAAAGCTTCATTTTAAGGAAAAAAAACAGAAAAATGAAAGCGGGAATATTGAATAAAAACAGAATTCAAAATCATCGGACATACCACTCAAACGCAATAATTATGCAAATGGTCTCACCCTTATGGAAAATAAAACGTTTGGTAAAACCGTAAAAATAATGCGTAGTTTAGTGCTTAATCAAAGGTTGGTGCGCTTTTGCTAGCTTCTGATTTTCCTTCGGAAAATCCTCACATACAAAACTGCACTATTCAAGTTATTCTTAAACGTTAAAAGAACATCCAAAAAAATCTACGCTTCAAATAACAACATTTAAATTATCTTTGTCCATATAAATTACAGTCATGCGCATTGATATTATTACCGTTTTACCAGAATTACTTAAAAGTCCGTTTGAAGCCTCTATTTTAAAACGTGCTATTGATGCTGGTTTGGTAGAAGTTCATTTTCATAATCTACGGGATTATACTTCTGATAATTATAAATCTATTGATGACACCCAATTCGGTGGTGGCGCAGGTATGGTCATGATGGTGGAGCCTATTGATAAATGCATTACAAAATTAAAATCTGATCGTGATTACGATGAAGTCATTTATATGACACCCGATGGCGAAACTTTAAAACAAGGTATTGCCAACCAAATATCATTACAAGAAAACATTATTATTTTATGCGGCCATTACAAAGGGGTTGACCAACGGGTTCGTGATCATTTTATAACCCGTGAAATTTCTATTGGCGATTATGTCCTTTCGGGTGGCGAGTTGGGTGCTGCCGTACTTTGCGATGCGGTTATACGATTAATACCTGGTGTTTTGGGCAATGAAACCTCTGCCCTAACCGATTCGTTCCAAGATGATTTATTGGCACCTCCTATTTATACCAAACCCAGAGTATATAAAGGTTGGAAAGTTCCTGAATTATTGTTTAGTGGAAACTTTCCAGAAATTGAAAAATGGCGTGAAGAGCAGGCTTACTTAAGAACCAAGGAACGACGTCCTGATTTGTTGGATGAATAAAGCCGTTGCCTAGAACGAAGCAATTTTTTAATTATTTTATAAAATTAAAGACTAAAAATATAAGGTATAAGTACGAAACTAGCTTTCAATTAAACGCCTTAGCGTTAAATTAAGCTAGTAAATAGACTGTATCCTTAAATCCGCAAGCTATTTCTAAAAAGAAAAGGAAAAGTCTTTAAAACCAAAGGTTAAAAAGCTT
>TARA_R110002051_G_scaffold86498_2_pt1 | contig 78234 bp, 50 predicted proteins | sample TARA_R110002051 | Tara Oceans TARA_R110002051 (sample SAMEA4397023) | marine metagenome | biome: Polar Biome; feature: [MES] marine water layer (ENVO:01000295) within the mesopelagic zone...; material: water (ENVO:00002006), including particulate matter (ENVO:01000060) such as......
GGCACCTGTTTTGCATAAAGACGGACCTTTAATGGTTATTGCTGGGGCAGGGTCGGGAAAAACACGTGTTTTAACGTATAGAATTGCACACCTTATGGCGCAAGGTGTTGACTCTTTTAATATTTTATCATTGACATTTACCAACAAGGCGGCACGTGAAATGAAAGCACGTATTTCTAATATTGTTGGTGCCAGTGAAGCTAAAAATCTTTGGATGGGTACATTCCATTCCGTTTTCGCAAAATTATTACGTATAGATGGTAATAAACTGGGTTATCCTGCCAATTTCACGATTTATGATACACAAGATTCTCAACGATTAATTGCCTCTATTATAAAGGAAATGGGGCTTGATAAGGATATTTATAAGTATAAGCAGATACAGAATAGAATATCTTCTTTTAAAAATAGCTTAATTACAGTAAAGGCTTATCGTAATGATCCAGATTTGGTAGAGCAGGATGCCATGGCCAAAAAACCTAGAACGGGTGATATTTATGAAAATTATGTAGATCGTTGTTTTAAGGCAGGTGCAATGGATTTTGATGATTTACTGTTGCGTACCAATGAACTGCTAACACGCTACCCCGATGTGTTAATGAAATATCAGGATCGCTTTAGATATATTCTAGTTGATGAGTACCAAGATACCAACCATTCTCAGTATTTAATTGTTAAGGCCTTGGCCGATCGTTTTCAAAATATATGTGTGGTTGGGGATGATGCACAAAGTATATATTCTTTTAGAGGAGCAAATATTAGTAATATTTTGAATTTCCAGAAAGATTACGATAATGTGGGTATGTATCGTTTGGAGCAGAATTATCGTTCTACCCGAAACATTGTAAATGCGGCAAACTCCGTAATTGGTAAAAACCAAAACCAAATAGAAAAGGTGGTTTGGACGGCTAACGACGATGGAGCTGCAATTAAAATTCATAGAAGTACTACAGATGCCGAGGAAGGTAGGTTCGTTGCCAATTCTATCTGGGAGCACCGTATGCAAGAGCAAATGGGTAATGGGGAATTTGCAGTATTGTATAGAACAAACTCACAATCTAGAGCTATTGAAGATGCTTTACGTAAAAGAGATATTCCGTACAGAATTTATGGTGGTTTATCTTTCTATCAACGAAAAGAGATAAAAGATGTACTGTCTTATCTACGAATGGTAATAAACCCAAAAGATGAAGAAGCTTTAAAAAGGGTGATTAATTTCCCAGCTAGGGGAATTGGAGGCACTACGCTAGATAAATTGGTAGTTGCGGCTAACCATTATAATCGTTCCATTTTTGAAGTAATGGAGAATATAGACAGAATTGATTTAAAAATTAACTCTGGGACTAAAAGAAAACTTCAAGATTTTGTTACCATGATTAAAAGTTTTCAGGTAATGAATGAAACTACCGATGCTTTTGCTTTATCCGAACATGTAGCCAAAAAAACAGGAATTCTTTTAGAGTTTAAAAAAGATGGAACTCCAGAAGGTATTGGTAAAATGGAGAACATTGAAGAGCTTTTAAATGGTATAAAAGATTTCGTTGAAGGGCAAAAAGAAATTGATGGTGCAACAGGAAACATTGGTGAGTTTTTAGAAGATGTTGCTCTTGCTACTGATTTAGACAAGGATACCGGAGATGATGATAGGGTTGCATTGATGACCATACACCTGGCAAAAGGTCTTGAATTTCCTTTTGTTTATATTGTTGGTATGGAAGAAGACTTATTTCCATCTGGTATGAGTATGAGTACGCGTAGTGAGCTTGAGGAAGAACGAAGGTTATTCTATGTTGCTTTAACAAGAGCAGAAAAGCAAGCGTATTTGACCTATACTCAAAATAGATATCGTTGGGGTAAGTTAATAGATGCTGAACCTAGTCGTTTCTTAGAAGAAATAGATGAAAAATATGTTGAGAATTTAACTCCCATGGATGGTGGTTATCGCTATAAATCACTCATAAATGCAGATATTTTTGGCGAAGTTGATAAAAGTAGATTACGTCAAGAGAAACCAGTTAGGGGAACTCCACCTATTGTTGGGCAACCAAATTCAAATCAGCTTAAAAAATTACGTAAAATTAGACCACAACTAGCTGAGCCGGTAGGTAATACAAATACCATTGACCCAAATTTGGTTGCAGGCTCATTAGTGAATCATACACGTTTTGGTAGAGGAAAAGTTGTAAAAATAGAAGGGGCTGGAAATGATAAAAAAGCTGAAATAATGTTCGATAAAGGTGATATTAAAAAACTATTGCTAAGGTTTGCTAAATTAGAGGTAATACAATAAAAGTATAGCTAAATAAATTTATGTTTTTTTAATATCTAAAATTCATTATCACATTCTACTGGTAACTCAATTGCATTTAATTCAAATTACTTTCTATAAAGGCTTTTAGTTTTATGGAAGTATCAAGAAGGTTAAGTCCTACCCATCCATGCCCTTCATTTTGGTAAAATGTAAATTCATGAACTATATTTAACTCAGTTAATCTAGTATTAAGGGCTACTCCCTGGGCGTTAGGAATTAGTGGGTCTTGACCTCCATAAAATAATATTGTTGGGGGTGAACTTTCATTTAATTGGTATAATGGACTAGCATTTTGTAAATTTTGTTCATCATTACCAAACAAACCAATTAAATTATTTATTACTGGATCAGTGCTGTTTTGATAGGCACCATCAAGTAAATTTGTTGGCCCCACAATGCTGCATACCATTTTTACTTGTTCTTCATTGTCATGCACATAACTCCATAAAAGTCCTAAGTGCCCACCTGCACTTACTCCAATTAAACCAATTGAATTTGAAATTTGATACTCTGAACGCTTTTCTTTAAGTAAATTTATTAAACTTGAAATATCATTAATTTGTAATGGATATGGTGATGTTGTACTGTTGGCAAACCTATAATTCATATTAACTACTGCAATATTTGGCAGTTCTGTTTTAATAAAATCTTTAAAGCCATTCATATCTGACTTATCACCAGAGGTCCAACCGCCACCATGTATTAACAATATGACTTTGGTATCTTGAGTCCTGTTTTTTGGTAAGTATATATCATAAATTTGGTTTGCATTATCACCATATGATAAATTATTTAAGGAAATGGCCTCATCTGTTTCAAATTCTATTATAGTATTGTTATCTTCTGTACAGGAAATAAAAAACAGAAGACATCCAATAAAAACAATAATGCTAGCTTTTTTCATAATAAAAATAGAGCGTTATTTATAATATAACGATTTTTACAAAGATTTGATATGGCCGAGTTTATAAAAATATACGAAGATAATCCTAGTCCTAAAGAAATTAATAGGGTAGTGCAGGTTTTGCGCAAAGGGGGGCTGATTATTTATCCCACGGATACGGTTTATGGTTTAGGCTGCGATATTACAAATACAAAGGCGCTTGAGAAAATTGCACGTATTAAAGGAATTAAGTTGGCTAAGGCCAATTGGTCATTTATTTGTACAGATTTAAGTAATCTGTCTGACTATGTTCGTCAAATAGATACCGCAACCTTCAAAATATTGAAAAGAGCGTTACCTGGACCCTATACCTTTATTTTGCCAGGTAATAATAGTCTTCCAAAAGAATTTAAGAAGAAAAAAACTGTTGGTATTCGTGTTCCCGATAATAGTATAGTTAAAGCTTTAGTAGAAGGTTTAGGAAACCCAATTGTTTCAACATCAATTAGAGATGATGATGACGTTTTAGAATATACTACTGATCCAGAACTTATTTATGAAAAATGGAATAATCTAGTTGATGTGGTTATTGATGGGGGTTATGGTGGCAATATTGGTTCTACTATTATTGACGTTTCTACAGGATACCCAGAGGTAATTAGAGAAGGAAAAGGAAGTTTAGATATACTTTAGTAAGATACTATTGAAGTTTTATAATACGAAAAAAGCGGTCATATAGACCGCTTTAATTTTATAAGGTAATTTGATAATTTTATTTGTTGATTGAAGGATCTTTCATTCCTTCTTCAATCATACTATAGAATTGATCAATTTTTGGAAGAACAACAATACGAGTTCTTCTATTTTTAGATTTTTCAGTTGAAGAAACTGGTATATATTCTGATCTACCTGCAGCCGTCATACGCTTAGGGTCAACATTGAAATCATTTTGTAAAATACGCACAACTGCAGTAGCACGTTTAACACTTAAATCCCAGTTGTCCAACAATGATCCATTACCTCTATAAGGAACGTTATCTGTATGACCTTCAACCATAAATTCAAAATCTGGTTTGTTGTTAACTACTTTTGCAACTTTACCTAAAACTTCCTTAGCTCTACTAGTTACATTGTAACTACCGCTGCTAAATAATAATTTATCAGATATGGATACAAATACTACACCTTTTTCAACACTAATTTCGATATCCTCGTCATCCAAGTTTCCTAAAACTCCTTTTAAGCTCTGTACTAACGAAAGATTCACAGAATCTCTACGTGTTATAGCATCATTTAATTTACGTATAGTTAAGTCTTTTTCTTGTAAGCTTTCTAAAGATTTTTCTAAGTTCTCAGCTCCTTTGGTGGTCAAAGTAGTTAAGTTACCCATATTATTTATCAAATCTTGATTGTTCGCTTTTAAGAAGGCGTTTTGATCTTCCAAAGTCTGTAATCTTGAAGAAGCAGTTGCTTTTTCCTCTAAACAGTCATTTAATTTAACTGTAGCAGAGTTTAATAAATCTTGTGCCGTTTTGTGTTTTGCCTCAAGGTCGGCATATTTCTTCGATGAAACACACGAAGACAATAAAAGCGTTACTCCTAGACATCCTAATAATACTTTTTTCATAATTTAAATCTATTATAATAATTTAGTTATTTACTTCAATTTCGCATTTTAGCGATTCCAAAATTATATAAATACAAAGTCACTTATTTAACACTTTAGTTAATCTTTTACTAAAATGTTAAAATTGCTTATTCTATTTACGAAGTATGACCATACAATGGACTTCGTAGCATAGTATTTTCTAAGAAATTGAGTTTTTTCGCGCTTTTTATACATTTTTCTAAATTGTCTGTAAAAGCTTAAATGAGCTCTGAAAATAGCGAAAAAATGTTTAAATCTTAACTGAAAAAGAAAGCGCATTGCAGCAATACCATCTAATAATAATCTAAGGAAAATAATGATAAAAGCTTTTCTTCTAGGAAGATTTTTGGTTATTGAAAATAAAGAGTTCCTAAAGTTTAAATAGGTTTTTTTGGGATTCATATTGCTCAATGTAGAGCCGCCCAAATGGTATACTGTAGAGGTGCCAACATACATTATTTTATACCCATGATTTTTAGCTCGCCAGCAAAAATCTACTTCTTCTTGGTGGGCAAAATAGTCTGAATCAAAACCATTTAGCTCTTCGAATATATTTTTCTTAACGAACATACATGCGCCTGTAGCCCAAAATATTTCTTTAATGTCATTATACTGCCCATTATCACGCTCTAAAGTTTGAAAAACCCTTCCTCTACAGAAAGGATATCCCAATTGGTCTATGAATCCGCCTGCTGCTCCGGCATACTCAAAATGGTCTTTTTTGAGAAGGTCTAAAATTTTAGGTTGTATGATTGCGGCATCAGGTATAGTATTAAAAGCTTCAATGATTGGGGCCAACCAATTAGAGGTAACTTTAACATCTGAATTTAATAAGCAAAATATATCAGCATCTACATTTTCTAAAGCATCGTTATAGCCTTTTGCAAAACCGCCATTCTCCGTATTTTTAATAATTTTAACTGATGGATGATTTTTGGTCACATAGGCAATAGAACCATCGGTTGAGGCATTATCGGCTACATATATATCTGCATCAACAGAATATTTGACAACAGAAGGCAAGTATCTTTCTAAAAGTACTTCACCATTCCAATTTAATATGACTACGGCTATCTTCAAAACGATCGCAAATTAACGGCTAAAATCAGGAATTTCTTGCATAAATTCATATTTTTCCGCGACTAGGTCCGTTTTACAGTAAAAATGAGAAAGGCCATTGGTAACCATTAAATAATTTGCATTTAGCTTAAAATTATACTGGGCAATTTGGTCAAAAGTACTTTGACTTATTGTAATTGAAGGTGCTTTACACTCTACAAGAATATCTAATTTTCCATCTGGTTTAAAAACCACAATATCATATCTTTTCTTTAAACCGTTTAACGTAATTTGTTTTTCTACATTAATATGGCTTAAAGGATACCCCTTATCTTTTATAAGAAACTGTACTGCATGTTGCCTTACCCATTCTTCTGGAGTAAGAACCATAAACTTTTTACGTATATCGTCAAAAATTAAGGTTCTATTTTTGTTATTTTTGACCCTGAAAGTGTAGTTAGGAAAATTTAGTGGCTGCATTGCACAAAGTTGATGAATTTTATTGAATGGATGAAGCTGTACAAATAGTCAATACAATTAAGAAAGGGCAAATTAGCCCAATCTATTTTCTTTATGGTGAAGAGGCTTATTTTATTGATAAGATTTCCGATTTTATTTCAAAGAATATATTGACAGAAGAAGAGAAAGGTTTTAACCAAATGGTGCTTTATGGTAAAGATGTTACCATAGAAGATATTGTTGGGAATGCTAAACGTTACCCAATGATGGCAGAAAGACAAGTTGTAATCGTAAAAGAGGCACAACATTTATCTAGAACTATTGAAAATTTGTGCGCATATGCAGATAATCCACAACAAACTACGGTACTTGTAATTTGTTATAAATATAAGAAGCTAGACAAGCGTAAAAAACTTCATAAAATAGTTAAGAAAAATGGAGTAATTTTTGAAAGTAAAAAACTTTATGAAAATCAAGTGAGTGATTGGCTTAGAAAACATTTGCTAGCTCGTGGTTATTCAATTTCACACAAAGCTTCTTTACTATTGGTTGAATATTTAGGTACAGATTTAAGTAAAATAAGTAAAGAGTTAGATAAATTAAAGCTTGCGCTACCTCAACAGACCGAAATTACACCGCAACATATAGAGGAGCATATAGGTATTAGTAAAGATTACAATAACTTTGAGTTAAAAAGGGCAATTGGTGAAAGAGATATTGTTAAGGCTACAAAAATTATAAATTATTTTGCGCAAAATCCTAAAGACAATCCATTTATATTAACGGTTACCTTATTGCATAGTTTTTTTACACAATTATTGCAGTACCATGGTTTAAGCGACCATTCTCCTAAAAACGTTGCTAGTGCATTACGTATTAATCCATACTTTGTGAATGAAGTACAAACGGCAGCTAGAAATTATCCTATGAAAAAAGTTAGCGGAATAATTTCAAGTCTACGTGAAATGGATTTAAAAGGAAAAGGTGTTGGCGCAGTTACCATGAGTGATGCCGATTTACTTAAAGAACTTCTTTATAAAATAGTTTAAGTATTATTTTCTATCAACACTAAATTTTCCTGGGCCAACTAAAATTATAGTAACAAATGAAACTAAATAAAGAAGTGCTTTTTCTTTAGTTCCAAAGTCATCTGCACCATGCGCTATAAATGCCGCAACAGTCATTGTTATTGCTGTAGGTATTGCAGATAATCTAGTTTTAAAGCCTATAATAATTAAAATCGGACAAATAAATTCTCCAATAACTGCTAAAAATAAAGACGGCGTTGCTCCAATGCCAATTGGGTCACCAAATTGGAAATCTCCGGAGATTAATTTTTGAAATTTAGATAGACCATGGGTCAACATCATTCCAGATATGGCTATTCTAAAAAAAGCTAAACCAATATCTTTTAAAAGGGGGCTTTTCATGTATTCTTTTATTTGACCTAAAAGTATTAATTTTTTTTTGTCTTTATCAAAATATTATCTAGTTCTTCTAATAACTTATTTGAATTTTCTTTACTAAAATACAGAGGCGGCTTAATTTTTAGTACATTATCGTAAGGTCCATCTGTGCTAACTAAAATAAATTTATCCCGTAATTCATTTTTAATCATTGCAGCTAAGTCTGTGCCTGGCTTTCCGTTTTCAGTTAAAATTTCAACTCCTAAGAAAAGTCCTTCTCCTCGTATATCTGCCAATACCGAATATTTGTTTTGTAGTGATTTTAGACCAGCCTTTAAAAAGTCACCAACGATTGTAGCTTTTTTTGGTAATTCTTCTTCCTCTAAAATTGTTAAAACTGCTTCCCCAATAGCGCAAGAAACTGGATTCCCTCCAAAAGAACTAAAGAACTCCATTCCATTGTTAAAACTATTTGCTATTTCTTCTGTAGTAACTACTGCTGCCATTGGATGACCATTTCCTATTGGCTTTCCTAAAATAACAATATCGGGTATTACATCATACATTTCATAGCCCCAAAAATATTCACCAAGTCTGCCAAATCCAACTTGTACTTCATCACTAATACATAAGCCACCTTGTGCTCGTATAACTGGGTATATGTATTTTAAATAATCTTTAGGCAATGGAACTTGACCACCACAACCAATAATAGGTTCAGCAATAAAAGCTGCTATTTGACCTTCATGATTATTAATTTTTTTATGTGCTAAAGAAATGTAGTGTTTTAAAATATCTTCATTTGACTTCTGCGAGGCTCCAAATTCTTTAGGCATTTCAGTTTCTATTATGTTTTCTTTTTTTCCATGACCTCCCTTATGGTTATATTTATAATGACTTATGTCTATAGCATTTTGTGTATTTCCATGATAGCCATGTTTTACTACCATTATTTTGTTTTTTGCAGTATGCGTTTTAGCTATACGTAATGCTAAATCTGTAGCTGCACTGCCGGAGTTTACTAAGAATACTTTATTTAAATGTGAAGGAAATTTGGTGAGTAGCTTATCAGTATAGCTTAGTAATTCTTCGTAGATGTATCTTGTATTGGTATTCAATTTAGAGATAGTACTTTGTGCAACTCTAACCACTTTTGGGTGACAGTGCCCAACCTGAATTATATTGTTATACGCATCTAAATAGGTGTTTCCATCAGTGTCATACATATACTGAAATGCAGCGCCAGACATTTGTATAGGCTCTTTATAGCTTAGAGATAGGGCCGAACTTATGTTTTTACTTCTACGCTCTAGCTGCGTTTTTAAACTTTTGCTTTCTTGCTTTGAAAACCCACTAGCAGCTCTAAATGTGTTTTTTGCCATAATGGGGTTTATAGAAACCCATTTACGTAAAAGTACCCAAGCAGATTTTTCGCTAACGGTAATATATGATGAAGTTGGTTTAATTTTCTTTTTGTGTGCAGAATTTAAAACACTAGTACATAATCTTGCGGCTATTAAATAATAAAGAATATCAATTTCTTTCTGCTCTAGTGGTAAAATGGAATGGTATGATTTAATGACTGTATCGGCAACCTCTAATGGATTTTCTTTGCCCATAAGTATATAGGTGAGCGCTACGGCTAATTCATTTATAAGCCAGGAGTAGCACATGTCTCCTAAATCAATAATACCTGTTACTTTTTCATTTTTTGTTAATACATTCCAATCATTAGCATCATTATGGATTATACTTTGCCTAAGTTCATATTTTAGGGGTAGTACATGTTCATTAAATTGTAAGCAATAATAATCGACTAAACTGCGGTCGCAAGGGTCGGGTATGTCGTTTAAATACTTCCAATTTTTTTGAAAATGTTGTAAGTCCCATTGGGTTTGCTTTGCTTGTATTACCGGATTATTTTTGCTTTTAAAGCACAGGTTAATTTGAGCAAGAGTTTGTCCAAACGATTTCATTAGTGAATTACAATGAACAGACTCTGCTAAAAATGTCCCTGGAACAAATGTGAGTAAGCGAAAAATATTACGGTCAATTATTAAGTTTAAAATTCCAGAATTTGTTGAGATTATTTCTGAACATGTAATTTTTCCTTTTTCTAATGCCAATAACATCTCGTTTTCAGCAGAAATTAGTTCTAATACTTCCGTAGAATTTGTATAGATTTTAAGAACATAACTTTTAGTTGACGTTTCAATTTTATAGTTTAAACTGTCATACCCTTCTAAATTAGTAATCGTAGGGTTATTAATGTTATAGTGCTTTTTTAAAATAGAAATCAAATGAAATTCATCTTGCATAGACTTTAGTTTTTTTTAGTAATTATAACATCACCTACTGATTATAAGTGTTTTAATAAAGGGTAAACATTGTTTGGTAATGACTTAAACTAGTATATTTACTGGAATCAAAAATACTATTCATCATGAAAAAAACAATCCTTTTTATTATGCTTACCATTTTCATAGTAAGTATACAAAATGCACAAGACTTTGAATTTAAATCTGACCAGATAGATTTAAAATATGAGCGCTTTGTACTACCCAATGGCTTAACATTACTAGTACACGAGGACCATAAAGCGCCAATTGCAGCGGTCAATGTCTGGTACCATGTAGGGTCTAAAAATGAAAAGTTAGGAAAAAGTGGTTTCGCGCATCTTTTTGAACATTTAATGTTTAATGGTAGCGAAAATTTTAATGACGATTATTTTCAGGCATTAGAGCGTATTGGTGGTACTGATTTAAATGGTACAACAAATTCTGACCGTACAAATTATTTTCAAAATGTTCCTATTTCTGCTCTTGACCAAGTATTGTTTTTAGAATCTGATAGAATGGGTCATTTGTTGGGTGCTATTGATCAAGCTAAATTAGATGAACAACGCGGTGTAGTACAAAATGAAAAAAGACAAGGTGAAAATCAACCTTATGGTAAACAATGGGATTTATTGACAAAAGCAATGTATCCTAAAGGCCACCCATATTCTTGGACTGTTATTGGTGAAATGGAAGACTTGAACGCTGCATCTTTAGAAGATGTACAAGAATGGTTTAAGGCCTACTACGGTACGGCAAACGCTGTGGTGGCGGTTGCTGGCGATGTAAACCCTCAAGAAATACATAAAAAAGTTTTAGCTTATTTTGGAGATATTCCGTCGGGACCAACAATTGCTAGACAAGAGGTAAATATTCCAACGAAGTCCAAAGATTCCTACCAAGTTTATGAAGACAGAGTGCCAGAAGCCCGGATATTGTTTAGTTGGAATACACCGGAATTTGGTAATAAAGAGGATATTCATTTCGATTTAATATCTTCAATTCTTACGAGCGGTAAAAACTCTCGACTTTATAAAAGGCTAGTTTATGATGAGCAATTGGCAAGTTCTGTAGTATCATTCCAAGCTTCAAATGAAATTGCAAGTGAGTTTGTGACATGGGCCAATGTTAAACCTGGTGGCGATGTTGTCAAAGTGCAACAAATAATGGAAGAAGAGTTGGCTAAATTGTTAAAGGACGGGCCCACTGAAAATGAACTGAAAAGGGTTAAGGCGGCCTATTTTTCGGGATTTATTAAGGGGCTGGAACGTATTGGAGGATTTGGTGGAGTGTCAGATATTTTAGCGTCCAATGAAACCTATTTCGGTGATGCCTCATACTATAAAACTGTTTTGAAATACGTAGAAAATTCAACCGTTTTAGAGGTGCAGAATACGGCAAAAAAATGGCTTAGCAATGGAAAACACATATTACTATGTAAGCCTTTTCCAGAGTATTCAATTACAGAAAGTACTATTGATAGAACAAAGTTACCAGAAATAGGTGAAGCTAAAAGCTCAAAATTTCCAGAACTACAAAGAGATAAATTATCTAATGGGTTGAACATAGTTTTGGCAAAAAGAACAGGAGTGCCAACTGTTGTAATGAATTTAATGTTTAATGCAGGATATAAAACTGACTATCTTTCGAGCCCTGGAACAGCTGAATTGTCGATGGATTTATTAGATGAAGGAACCAAAGAATTAAATTCCCTTCAAATTAATGAAAAATTACAATTATTAGGGGCTAGCCTCTATAGCTATTCTAGCCAAGATAACTCTAATGTATATTTAAATACATTGAAACCTAGTTTGGATGCAAGTATAGATTTGTTTGCCGATGTTGTATTAAACCCAGCTTTTCCCGACAAGGAATTTGAGCGTTTAAAGGATGACCAACTTAATACTATTCAGCAAGAAAAATCGGAACCAATTTCAATGGCCCTAAGGGTTATGAATAAATATCTATATGGTGAAGGACACCCATATAGTAACCCTTATACAGGTACCGGGTATGCCGAAACGGTTTCCAAATTAACAAAAACAGATATTGAAAAATTTTACTCAACTTGGATTAGACCTAATAATGCAACCTTAATTGTAACTGGTGATTTAGATATGCAGGTGTTAAAATCGAAACTAGAAAAATCTTTTGGCAAATGGAAAAAAGGAGATATACCTACAATTACATTTCCTACTCCAAAAGTAAATTCTAAGAATACACTTTATTTAATGGACCGCCCAGAATCTGAGCAGTCTGTTATACTTGCGGGTCACCTTACTGAAAAGTATGGCGATGTTTCTCAAATTGCTTTAGAACAAATGGTCAGTGTTTTAGGTGGGGATTTTACATCTAGAATAAATATGAATCTTCGTGAGGACAAGCACTGGGCATATGGGGCAAGTGGCTTTGTAATGGGGGCTAAAGCAGAAAGACCTTTTATTATGTACGCACCTGTACAAACCGATAAATCTGCGGAGTCTGTAACGGAACTGCGTAAAGAAATATCAGAATTCATTTCAACAAGACCTGTAACACAAGCAGAATTAGACAAGGTTAAAACCAATCAAATTTTAAGTTTACCAGGACAATGGGAAACAAATAGTGCTGTAAATCAGTCTATTGTCAATATAGTTCAATATGATTTGCCAGATGACTACTATCAAAGTTATGATGCTAGTGTTAGAAACCTGTCTTTAAATGAGGTTAGAGAAGTAAGTAAAAAAGTTGTTAAACCTGAAGCTGTAAATTGGTTTATGGTAGGGGATAGGGCCAAAATTGCTGAAAAACTTGATGGTTTAGGTTTCGATGCAATTATAGAAATTGATGCAGATGGAAATCCAAAAAAACCTGCAATCCCAGAAACTGGCACTGAAATAAAGAATTAATATTTAACCTAACCTATAAAAAAAATCCCATTTACAAATGGGATTTTTTTATGCCAAGCTATTTGTATTTTATCTTAATTTAGGGTAATCATTAGGGCTCACCTCATGCATAATAGCATAAACTTTTTCGAAAATATCCTCTCTATTTGGTTTAGAAAAATAATCTCCATCACTACCATAGGCAGGTCTATGAGCTTTAGCGCTCAACGTTTGTGGAGCACTATCTAAATATTTAAATGCCCCTTGTTTCTCAATAATTTCATTAAGTAAATAAGCAGAGCATCCGCCTGGTACATCTTCATCTATAACTAATAATCTGTTTGTTTTTTTAATACTTTCCAATACTTCTTTTGTAATATCAAAAGGTAACAGTGTTTGTGCATCAATTATTTCAGCGTCAATACCTACTTCTAATAGTTCTTTAGCGGCTTTTTCAACTATTCTCAAAGTAGAACCATAGGAAACTAAAGTTATATCATTCCCTTCCTTAATTGTCTCTACTTTACCAATTGGAGTGCAATATTCACCAAGATTATTGGGTTTTTTTTCTTTTAAGCGATATCCATTTAAACTTTCAATTACTAAAGCTGGTTCATCACTTTTTAATAACGTGTTGTAGAACCCAGCTGCCTGGGTCATATTGCGTGGAGCCAGTATATACATTCCACGAAGCAAATGTATGAGTCCGCCCATTTCTGAACCAGAATGCCATATGCCTTCTAATCTATGACCTCTAGTTCTTATTATTAATGGAGCTTTTTGTTTTCCGGCTGTTCTATAAAGTAACGATGCTAAATCATCTGTTAATGTAGGCAGCGCGTAAAATATATAATCCAAATACTGAATTTCGGCAATAGGTCTTAAACCTCTTAAAGCCATACCTAAACCTTGTCCAATAATGGTTGTTTCTCGAATGCCTGTGTCAGATACTCGGATATCACCATATTTTTCTTGCATTCCTTCTAATCCCTGATTTACATCACCGATAGCACCAGTATCTTCTCCGAAAATTAAGGTATTAGGATATTTTTCAAATAATTTATCGAAATTATCTCGTAGTATAACCCTGCCGTCTACTTCTTCGGCATCATCTTTAAAAATCGGGGCAATCGCATTAATATTGGTAGCTTTGTTTTCATTTTCACTGTAAAGATGCTTACTATATGTATCTTGAGATTCTTTTAAGAAGTTTGATGTCCAATTGATTAATGCGGTTTTTTCAGGTGATGTTTCGCCTAAAAGAAAACGTAACGATTTACGAGCAGAAATTGCCAAATCTTTTTTAATAGGCTCCTCAGTAGCAATTAAATCGTTTTTAAGTTTATTTAAAAAGTTTTTATTAGGACTTTTAGCTGCTGCCTGATCTATTAAACCAACTAAGGTGTTTTTAGCAGAAAGTAAACCTTCTAAGTATTCATCCCAAGCTTGTTTTTTAGCTTCCCTTACAGTGCGTTTAATTCGTTTTTCAATAGATTCTAACTCTTCATTATTAGCTATTCCAGATTCTAAAATCCATTCTTTAAATCGCTTGTTGCAGTCATTATCCCGCTCCCAGGCTAATCTATTATTGTCTTTATATCGCTCATGAGATCCTGAGGTAGAATGTCCCTGAGGTTGCGTTAATTCTTTTACATGTATCATTACAGGTACATGCTCTTGTCTGGCAATATCAGCGGCATTTTCGTAGGCATGCATTAATGCAGTATAATCCCAACCTTTAACTATGAAAATTTCATATCCATTTTCATCATTAGTTCTTTGAAATCCTCCTAGTACTTTTGAAATATCTTCTTTTGTAGTATGATGTTTAGCTGGAACGGATATGCCATATTCATCATCCCAAATACTAATTACCATAGGTACTTGAAGTACACCGGCTGCGTTTATAGTTTCAAAAAACATTCCTTCGCTTGTACTTGCATTTCCTATAGTGCCCCAAGCAATTTCATTACCATTTACTGAAAATTTAGCGCTATCAAGGCCTTTTTGATTACGGTATACTTTTGATGCTTGTGCTAAACCTAACAATCTTGGCATTTGCCCGGCAGTACATGATATATCTGCACTACTATTTTTTTGTTTTGTAAGATCTTTCCAACTACCATCGGTATTTAAACTATGAGTTAAAAAGTGACCACCCATTTGTCTTCCAGCACTCATGGGTTCTTTTTCAATATCTGTTGTGGCGTAAAGTGCGTGGAAAAAGTCTTTTGGTTTAAGTAGACCTAAAGCCATCATAAAGGTTTGGTCTCTATAATAACCACTTCTAAAATCTCCGTTTTTAAATGATCTGGCCATTGCCAGTTGAGGCAATTCTTTGCCGTCTCCAAATATGCCAAATTTAGCTTTACCAGTAAGGACTTCTTTTCTTCCTAATAAACTACAAGTTCTACTTAAAAAAGCAATTTCATAGTCGCTAATGATTTGCTCTTTGAAATCATCGAAAGAAATATCGCTACTAGTTTTTGAAGAAACATCCATGTAATACGTGTTTATACAAAATTACCGAATCATGTACTTCTTAGCAACGCTGATACTAGTTAATTTATTCCATATTTTTCAACAAATGTGGTGTATTGGTGAAAATATCCTAATTTTTTTGGTGAAATGAACTAAGTGAATTAAAGTTCGTGAGTTTAAAACCATTTTCTAGTGAACAGCCCAGTTAGCGTTTTTGGACTTACTGTTATGATAAAGCGAATTTTTTCTCCGTAGTTTGGTTGTGATACTTCCCATCCATTATTAGAATAAACGGGGAGATATAACTCAAAATAATCGGTAACTAAATTTAAGCGAACCCCAGAATCATAAACGAATTTTTCATTTATACCTGTATTTTTAACCAATCCTGCATCTCCATATAATTCAATCCATCTCCAAAGATTAAAACTCCCGTTAACAGTGGCCATCCAATTATTAGAAAATCGATATTTTTGGTCTAAGAAAGATTTAAAACCACCTTCAGCTATAATTATTTGTTGGCTATATATACCGGAGTCTTCTGATCTACCTAAATACCCATAATCAAATAGATAATCTGTTGGCCTATCTAATGCAAAACTAAAAAAATCGGTTTCTGTTTTATTACTTAAGAATTTACCCGCAAAAAATCGTAGATTTAATTGACGGTTGTTTTCAAATAATTTTCGGTACTCATATTCAAAAGCTAGCTTGCTAAAATTGCCCGCTAACTGGAAATCTACAAACCAAGAGTTGTAGTCTAATATTCCGTTGTTTCTATTAAGATAACGTGCATTGAATACACTATAATCTGGATTTTCTGGGTCGTTTGCCAAACTTTGTAATGATGCATCAAAATCACGTAAAATATTTACATATCTAAATGAGAGAAATTCTCTTTTGTTAGATAATAAATCCTCGGGTCTAAATCCGAAACTTAATGACGGCGTTATAGAAGTATATCTAGAGTTTTCATTAAAGTGAGAAGTAGAAGCCCCTAAACCGTAATTGGCAACATATAAACCACTCTTACTTAAATATTTTCTGTAATTAAATTTACCATAGCCTACAAATGCTTTTTCTCTAAAAGAATAGGAGGGTGAAAAGTCATATACAAATGGTCGTTCTAAGAGTGTTTTATTATACAGTCGCATTCCTGGTGCCCAGCCGTCATAAACGTTGAAATTTAAAACAGGTACATAAAAAACTTGATTGTAATATGGGTTTTCGGCATCCTTAAAAAAAGTAAAATTTAATTTCTTGTTACTGGATAAAAATCCTTTTAAAGATTTCCAATTATCTCGCTGGTTAAACTCAGGGATTGTCTGGTCATAATTAAGTACTAATTTGTCTTCTTGGTTATTGGGAATTGTAAAGGTTTCTTCGAATTCAATATCGCTAAACCAATATTCTGATATTATAGAATCTTTTTTAAGACCAAAGACTGAAATGGGTACATTGGTGCCTTCTTTATTTTTAATGGTTACAGCAAGGGAATCGTTGGCCTTCTTAACCTTTTTAATTTTAAAATCAATTTTACGATCGGTAGATACATATTCTTTAAAAAACCAATTGATGTCTTGGGTAGTAGATCGTTTAAGTATGGACTCAAAATCTAGTACTTTGACTGTATTTAATTTATAATACTTAAAAAAGGTCTTAATGCTTTCATCAACTTTTTCTTTCCCTATATAATCGGCAAGATAAGCTAGACCCAAGCCTGCCTTATATTTATTAGCAATTTTTTGATTAAATTTTATAAGCGAATCGTTCGATGTTTGAAGAGCTTGGTCCAAATTTTTACGAGCAGTTAGGTTATATAAGAATGAATATTGGTCATTGAAATCCATTTTTGCCAATTCAAAACTCCTAAATCCCCAAATTTTAGAAAGCTTACCCATAAGCTTTTGGTTTGGGTAATATTTTTCAACATATGCAATCATTAAATAATTGGCAATTGCATTATTTAACCATTGCTCTTTTCGAGGATTTAAAAACATAGTTTCTCTTAAAATGCTATTTATTGCAGTTTTAAGAAATTTCATTTCAAATTGAAATTGCTCTTCGTATGGTCTTATGAATGATGGCAATTGATTAAGGCCATATAATGGGTCTTTATTATAATCTAATTCACTAACCAATATTTTTTCATGAGGATAGGTTCCTAGGTTAGTATAAATGAAATCGGCTACTTTATTAATTGAAATACCTTGACCAATTTGGCTATACCTTGGAGCTTGAATGTTAGTTAGGAATTTCATATGCGGAGTTACATGGGTTGTAAACTCTTTTTCAGTATTCAAAATGATTTCCCCTCCTCGTTGAAGATTTCCTTTTAATTGCGCAAATTGTCCGTTAGGATAGGCGGTTAAGGATTCAATATCAAAGTTTGAGGCTAGATATAGACTATCAGGAAACTTAAAATTTATGATGGTATTGGTTACATGAGTATAAAGGTCTTCAAGATTTTTATTAGAATATAAATGCCATTTGCCGTCATACACGGCAGGTGTTAAATACCAGTCTTTAAGGTAGTAGTCGCCTCTTTGGTCATAACCATATGGGGTATATTTATTTGGAGGTAGCATAACCTTGTAGGTGATGAAAATTTTAGTTGAAGTTTTTGGTGGTAGAAGGTTGTTTAGCGTAACTTTTAGAATATCTTGACTTTCTGTATGATTCCATTCTAACCCGTTATAAGCATCATCTACCACACTAATTATGGTTGTATTGCCACGCTCATCTGCTTTAGCTAAGTGCAATGACTTTTTAAATTCTTGCGCAAACCTCCTGGCTAAGGCCGTATTTTTATCTGAATAGGCGTTTGCCCAATCGTTAAAATAGAGGACCCCTAAATTATAATTAGAATTATTGTAATACGTAAATTCTTGCTGAATATCCAACTCTTTGGTATACTCATTTAAGCTAACTGTTAAGTTAGTTTCATACTGAGCAGTCCCGTCAGTTACAAATGAAACCAACAGAATTAAAAATAAACAAAAAAGAGTATAGAACTTTCTAGTCAAGGCTTTGATTAAAAATTAGGACTCATTGAATGCCCTTTGTAGAAAGAGTCTATTATTTCTACAACTTCTTCTTCGGTATCTACGATTTTAATTAAGTTTAAATCCTCAGGACTTATATTACCCATTTTAAGCATGGTGCCTTTAACCCAGTCCATAAGTCCTGTCCAAAATTCACTACCTACAAGAATTATAGGGAATTTTCCAATTTTATGAGTTTGTATTAATGTAATTGCTTCAAAAAGCTCATCTAATGTTCCAAACCCACCAGGCATTACTACAAACCCTTGAGAGTACTTTACAAACATTACTTTTCTTACAAAGAAATAATCAAAATCTAAACTCTTATCATTATCAATGTACGGATTGTCATGTTGTTCAAACGGCAAATCAATATTTAAACCAACTGAAGTTCCACCAGCAAGATTAGCACCTCTATTACCTGCTTCCATAATACCTGGCCCTCCACCAGTAATTACACCATAACCAGCTTCAGCAATAGACTTTGCAATAGAAACAGCTAGTTTATAATAAGGGTCTTCTTCTTTAGTTCTTGCAGAGCCAAAAATAGAAACACATGGCCCAATTTTGCTCATACGTTCAAAACCATTAACAAACTCACCCATTATTTTAAAAATGGCCCAAGAGTCGTTGGTTTTTATTTCATTCCAACCTTTATGATGTTTTTCTGATCTCATATATTTTTTACTATTCTTTTAGTATTTAAAACAACATTTAAAACGCTAACTCTCTTTTTAAAAAGGTCGCGGTATAACTTTTTTTATCTTTTGCTACTTCTTCTGGTGTACCTTTAGCAACAAGTTGCCCACCAGAACGGCCGCCTTCATAACCAATATCAATGATATAATCTACCATTTTAATTACATCCATATTGTGTTCTATTACTAAAACGGTATTTCCTTTATCTGCTAATTTATTCAAAACCTCCATTAAAACACGTATATCTTCAAAATGAAGTCCGGTTGTAGGTTCATCTAAAATATAAAAGGTATTTCCTGTATCTCTTTTAGAGAGCTCTGTCGCTAATTTAATACGTTGTGCTTCACCACCAGAAAGGGTAGTGGATTGCTGTCCTAGCGAAATATACCCTAACCCAACATCTTGTATGGTCTTTAACTTACGATGTATTTTAGGAATAAGTTCAAAAAAAGATACTGCTTCATCAATTGTCATTTCTAAAACATCGGAAATAGACTTGCCTTTATAACGTATTTCTAATGTTTCCCTATTAAATCTTTTTCCATTACATGTTTCGCATTCTACGTATACATCTGGTAAAAAATTCATTTCTATAACTCGCAATCCACCACCTTGACAAGTTTCGCAACGACCACCTTTTACATTAAAGCTAAACCTACCAGGTTTATATCCTCGTATGGAGGCTTCGGTAGTTTTGGTGAATAATGACCTTATTTCACTAAAAACACCCGTGTAGGTTGCGGGGTTGGATCTAGGTGTTCTACCTATTGGCGATTGGTTAATGTCAATAACTTTATCTATATGTTCCAACCCGGTAATTTTTTTATAGGGCATAGGTATTTTAACTCCATTGAAATAATGGGCGTTCATTATAGGATAAAGTGTTTCGTTTATTAGGGTTGATTTTCCACTGCCAGATACTCCGGTAACCCCAATCATTTTACCTAAAGGAAATTTTACGGTTACATTTTTTAAATTATTACCAGTACAGCCGGTTAATACTATTTCATGACCATTACCAACCCTTCTCTTCTTTGGAACCTCAATCTTTTTTGCTCCGGTCATATAATCTGCCGTTAGCGTATTGAAATTCATGAGTTGAGACGGCGTTCCTTGAGAAATAATTTCGCCTCCATTTTTACCCGCTTTCGGTCCAATGTCAATAACATGGTCTGCACGTTCTATCATGTCACGATCATGTTCTACAACGATAACCGAGTTTCCTATATCTCTTAACGATTCTAAAGATTTTATTAAGCGTTCATTATCACGTTGATGCAATCCAATGCTCGGTTCATCTAAAATATATAGTACGCCAACTAGTTGAGAGCCAATTTGTGTAGCTAACCGTATTCGTTGTGCTTCGCCACCAGAAAGCGATTTAGAGCTTCTGTTTAAAGAAAGGTAGTCTAAACCAACATCTAATAGAAATTGGATTCTAGTATTGATTTCTTTAATAATTTCTTCGGCTATTTTAAGTTGATTACCACTTAGTTTTTTATCTAAACCTTTAAAGAATTCTGCTAATTCAACGATATCTAAGTTTGCAAGCTCTGCAATATTTTTATCTTCAATCTTAAAGTACAAAGATTCTTTTCTTAGTCGAAATCCTGTACAAGTAGGACAAATAATTTTGTCCATATATTCTTTTGCCCATCTTTTTATTGATGTTGTAGCAGCTTCTTCAAACTGATTTTTTATGAAATTAGAAATACCTTCGTAATCAATTTTATAGGTACGTTTTACACCAAGAGATTTTGAATCAACCTCAAAACTTTCCTTTCCTCCATTCAATAGTATTTCAATTGCCTCAGTAGGAATATTCTCTATTGGGTCAGTAATTTGAAAATTATAGCGTTCTGCAATTGTTTCTATCTGTTTAAAAGCCCAAGATTTTTTGTAATCACCTAAAGGTGCAATCCCACCTGATTTGATAGATAACTTTTTATTAGGAAAAATTTTAGTTTCATTAACCTCATAAACATGACCTAAGCCACTACAATGCTGGCACATGCCCTTTGGGGAGTTAAATGAAAATGTATTGGGCTCTGGATTAGGGTAAGAAATCCCTGTTGTTGGGCACATTAAATCCCTGCTGAAATATCTAGGCAAATCGGTACCTTCCTCAAGTACCATAAGTACATTGTCACCGCTATACATTGCTGTATTAATGCTTTCAGATAAGCGCTTGTGAAAATCTTCGCTTTCAACGACTTTTAGTCGGTCAATTACAATTTCTATATCGTGGGTCTTGTAACGATCCACTTTCATGCCTTTTACAATGTCTTTTACCTCGCCATCAACCCTAACTTTTACAAAACCTTGCTTGGCAATTTGTTCAAATAATTCGCGATAGTGACCTTTTCTAGATTTAATTACAGGAGCTAGAATATTAATTTTTTTATCGATATACGATTCTATAATCAAATTTTTAATCTGCTCATCGCTATAACTTACCATCTTTTCGCCGGTATTATAACTATGTGCATCTGCAGCACGAGCAAAAAGAAGTCTTAGAAAATCATAGATTTCAGTAATAGTACCTACGGTGGATCTCGGTGATTTTGATGTTGTTTTTTGTTCAATGGCTATTACTGGAGATAGGCCATCTATTTTATCTACATCTGGACGCTCTAAACCGCCTAAGAATTGCCTGGCATAGGCAGAGAACGTTTCAATGTAACGCCTTTGCCCCTCTGCATAGATGGTGTCAAAAGCTAATGAAGATTTTCCACTGCCAGACAAGCCAGTTATTACAACTAGTTTGTCTCGGGGAATGGTAACATCTATATTTTTTAGGTTATGAACGCGTGCGCCTTTTACCTCAATATTCTCTTCAAAATTAATCATGTATTCATAGCAAAGGTGCAAAAGTACGAATATGAGTGCGATTTACATATGTAATGTTATTCTTTACAATATCATAAGCTTCGTTTACTTTGATTAAATCAAAACTATTATTTACGTTAAATGTTACTGATGTTAAAAGTGCTAAATTAATTTAGTCATATGCTTCTTAATGTCTGGGTCGGTATAAATTTGCTGTATTAAGTAGCTATAAAGCTTCGTAAATTTTTCTTCGTTAATTAAATTGCCGAATAAAGATTCTTGTCGAATAAATGATAGTGGATCGGTTTTTGTTTTACTGGCAGCTTGGTGCAATTGTTCTTGCATGGCGTCAATAATTTCAATTGGGTTACCATTTTTATCTACTTCCTTATCACTGTAATAGCACCATGCTGCAATAACCAACGTTGCATATTTAATGCTCCCGCCATTGGCTAAATTATCATTAATGGTTGCAATCAAAAATTTCGGCAACTTTGCAGAACTTTCAGAACAAATTCTACTAACACTATCCTTTATGTTTGGGTTTGCAAAACGTTCTTGTAAACTGTCTTTATATGCAGTTAGATCTATGCCCTCTAGTGGGTCTAAAACCGGAGTAGCTTCCACGTCCATAAACGTTCTTAAATAGGTTACGAACAAATCATCTTCCATGCAAGCGTTAATAGTTGGGTGACCATGCAATGCGCCTAAAATACCTAGCACGGAATGCCCAGCATTTAATAAACGCAGTTTCATTTTTTCATAAGGTTTTACATCTGGTACAAACTGTACGCCAACTTTTTCAAATTCAGGTCTTCCGTTAGAGAATTTATCTTCAATTACCCATTGAATGAAAGGCTCACAAGTTACGGGCCATTCGTCTTTTAAACCATAGGTTTGGTCTAAATAATCAATATCTGCTTGGGTAGTTACAGGAGTTATACGATCTACCATACTGTTAGGGAAACTTACTTCTTTTTCGATGTATGTAGCTAGATCTTTATCTTGTTTATTGGCAAAAGCGAGCAACATTTCTTTGGTTACATCGCCATTGTGTTGAATATTGTCACATGACATAATGGTGAAAGCTGGTAAGCCAAGCTCGCGTCTTTTTTTAATAGCAGCCGTTAAAAATCCATAAATAGTTTTGGGGACGTTTGGATGCTGTAATTCGTGTTGTACGTCTAAATTTTCGAAGTCAAATTCACCTGTAGAAGAGTTGAAATTGTAACCTCCTTCCGTTATGGTCAACGATACTATTTTTGTATCAGGATGAGTCATTTGGTCAATAACAACATCGGGAGTGTCATGACCAAGTTTAAAGTCGATAATAGAACCAATTACTTGTGTTTCTATCTTACCATCTGGATGCTTTACAATCAGTGTGTAAAGTCCGTCTTGTTTTTGAAGAACATCATGAATCTTTTGATCTCCCTTTCGTAGACCAATGCCACAGATGCCCCATGCAGCAGCAATTCCCTTATCCAGTAATAGGTGAGTATAGTATGCCTGGTGCGCTCTGTGAAAACCACCAACACCCACATGTACGATTCCTGATATTAATGATTCTCTATCAAATGTAGGAATAGGAATTTGCTTGCTTAACGTTGCTAAATTCTCTTTTTTCAACATGATTTCTTTATCCATTTTTAGCTTTGTTTAATGATTTGCCACGTAGTAATACCCAATATGCAGTAACGAAATAGATTACTGTGCAAATGAATGCATACGTATAAAAATTTTCTCTATTATCAATATAACTGTTCTCATTTGCACTGTCAAACAAAACGATACCTGCAAGCACTAATGTTATTATTAAAACAATCAATGATATGATACTTAATATTTTAGAAAAAATGCTCGTATCTTTCTTAAGTACAGTTTCTAACTGAGCCTGATTTTCTTGAAACACTTTGATTTTCTCATTACGTATTTTTTCATGCTCTTCTGCTTCGGGATATTTATTTTTTGCTCCGTAACGACCAGCTAGTAAGGTGTAAACTCCGATAGTGAAAATCCAAGTAGGTATAAATAAATAGAAGAAAGACATCACATTAAAAGCATTCAAACCAAAACCGAATACAAGTCCTAATCCCCATGAAATAATAGCAGGTGTACTAAAGGTTAAATTGCGGTATTGAGACCAATAACGGGTGTACCCGATTCTTGGAAAAATTTGATGCTCTGCAAATACTATTGCGCCAACGGGTACAACTAATAAACCTGCATAGGTTAATAACGGTAAAATTTGCGAAAATACAAATGGAAAACAAGCAATGGCTATGGTAATTAAACCAACAACAATGGTTGTCTTTTTTCGCGAATGATTATAAAAAATAGCTTGTGCAGCTAAACCTGCTCTGTATAAATTGGTGATTGCCGTGGTCCAACCAGCTACAATTACAATTACGAAACCAGACCATCCCAAAGCATAAAAGGCAACATCTCCCGGGTCTAATTCAACAATTGATTTTCCTAAGATTACTGCTGCACCTGCGCCCATAATACCAGCAGCTATCCAAGCAACATAATGTCCAAACATCATACCTGTACTAGTAGCTAATCCGTAAGATTTTTTCTTGGCAAAACGTAAAAGCGCCATATCTATTAATCCAAAATGGGTGATCGTATTTGCTGCCCAAGCAAAACCTATTACTTCAACTAAGCCAATACCGGGTTCCCCAGTACTATCAACTCCTGTCCAAATTGATTTATCACCTAGAGATATTAAATCATTCCATCCGCTAGGTAAGGTCGTTCCTAAAACATCTAAAGATAAAGCTGGTAATAAAACCATTGCACCACTTGTGAACATTACAAAAAGCCATGGTGCACATATTCCTGAAAATTCGGATACCGCGTTAAATCCGTATAAAGCAATAGAAACTACTACTAAGCCTACACAAAAAACTATGATTACAAACCACATATTGGTAGGGTACCAGTTAAGTTGTGCGGGTATATCAAAAGCAAACCGTACTGCAGTTGCAGAAACCGTAATCATAGCAGCTGATATCACTGAAAAAATAATGACGTTTGCCCAATTATAAAGTTTTGTCATTGAATCTCCCGCAATTTTATTGAGGTAGGTGTATAAACTTAACCTAGTGTCTACTGCAATAGGAGAGGTTATGAATGTCCAGCTAAGTACTGCTAAAATATTACCTATTAATAGGCCTAGAATAATATCCATTGTTTTTGCACCTAGTGCTACAAACGTGGCACCAATAACAAATTCGGTAGCTGCTACATGTTCGGCGGCATATAAACCTGCAAAATGTGTCCAATCATGTAACTTATGTTTTGCAACGGGTAGTTGTTCTTCGTTTAAATTTTCGAATGTTTGGTTATCTTTCGTTGTTGACATAGGTATGGTTGGTTATTAGGTTTTTAGTTAAATATAGTTGAGTGCAGTACCAAGACTTTTTAAGCAATTGTGGATTATTAAACAGCCCTGCAATGTATTTATTTTTATTAAGAACCTTTAATTAATATATGAAAATCATAATTTTTCTTAAAATAGAAAATGGGATTAGTTTTTTATAGTTGAAACCTTAAATTTGTATGAACTATTAATGGTTTAAAGTGAAAGACAATCTATTATTAGGATAGATTGTCTTCTTTTGTTTTTTTTGTATAAGTGATAGTAATTAGTTGATTATAAGTTTGTTGTATTTTTGAATTCATCACTTTTTAAACCAGTGTTGAATTTAATGTTAGACCAATTTACCGTAATCCATTGTTCTTCACTAACTGAGGCTTCCCATGTAGATTTTTTATATTTTCGCTTGGTTGGGAATAACATTCCGTCAACATTCTCATATTCCAAGACCATTAAATTAGGAGTTTCCATAGCGCCAAAATCAGCTACCGTAAATAAAAATTGATCAACAAGATAAGTACTTTTATTAATGTACAATTGATAAATATCTGTAGGTTTTGAGTTCGCAAAATTGAACGATACTTTTACAATTTCATAGATTTTATTGTCAATAGATTCTTCGCCTAAATATTCATGCGAAACACCTTTGTCCATTAACTTTTGAAACATGGTGAACCAATAAAAATTTGTTGGTCGGTTAAACGAAACTCTCTTTAAAGCGGTACTGTCGTTTACTAACTTTCCATTATGTTTTAACCAAAACTCATTACCGTCGTAACCTTGTTCTATTGTGCCCTGTAAGTCACTTAAAGTTCTTTGGTGCTGTTCGTATTTACCGTATGATAATTCGCCATTGAAAATGTATTTTTCTGTGGAAATATCTGTTTTACCATCTGGTGTTTGGTAGGTATAGGTGTACACAACATCTTTCTTACTTCTAAGCATTTTGTAATCGCCAACTTTTTCAAGCATTTTGGAAACCAATTCTTGTCCTTTATTCGTGAATTCAGGAGTTTGAATAGTTTCTTTTTTGATATTTTGTTCTCCTCTACAAGAAGTGATTAAGATACTTAGTACTAATATGCTTGTAATTTTTAAATTCATGAATAGTTTTTTAGCTCTGTTAAAGTTTAGATCAATGCACCATTTGCAGCGATTACTTGACCTGAAATCCATTTAGAATCATCGCTTGCTAAAAATAATGCTACTTTGGCGATATCTAAAGGCTGTGCTAACCTATTAAAAGCATTCATAGCCTTTAATCTATCTATGAATTCTTCTGATTTTCCATTTAAGAATAATTCTGTTTCAGTTGGTCCGGGTGCAAGTGCGTTTACAGATATTCCCCTTCCTATTTCTTTAGAAAACACTCTGGTCATTTGCTCTACAGCAGCTTTGGTAGCAGAATACAATGCGTAAGTGGGGAACATTAATTTTACAGTTGAAGACGATATATTTATAATATGGCCGTTATCTGATAACTTACTGTCAGCTTCTTGCAACATATTGAAAACTCCTTTGACATTCACATCGAATTGCTTGTTGAAGTCTTCTTGAGTATTGTCTTTCAATTTTTTATTAATCATTACTCCCGCATTGTTAACCAATACATCTACGTTACCAAAAGCTTTTATAGTTTGGTCAAATAGCTGAGTTACCTGATCTCTATCGCTTACATCTGCTTTAATAGCAATAGCTTTACCACCATTATCTTTAATTTTAGCTACAGTAGCGTCTGCATCTTTTATACTGTTCGAATGATTGACTACAATACTAGCACCATTCTCTGCTAATAAGAACGCTATTTCTTGCCCAATACCGCGTGAGGCTCCTGTAACAATGACTACCTTATTTTTTAATTTCATTACGTCTCTTTTATTTGGGTAATTTGAATAATCGGTGTATTACAATCCTTTCCACCAATCAGTATAATTATTCATCGAATCTTTTACTATAATTTCTTGTCCTATTTGAGGAGATATTACTTCAATGTTCAATTCAGTTGCTTTTGCCTCAACTCTTTTAATAGGATCTGTCCATTCATGAAGGGCTAGTTTAAAACCTGCCCAATGAATTGGCATTATCTTTTTTGCTTTTACATCGATACCTGCTTGTGCTGTTTCTTCGGGCATCATGTGAATATCTGACCACATTTGATTGTACTGCCCACATTCCATTAAGGCCACGTCAAACGGACCGTATTTTTCTCCTATTTCTTTAAAGTGATCAGCATAGCCGCTGTCACCGCTAAAAAAGATATTCTCATTTTCTGAAGTAATTACCCAAGAACTCCACAAGGTACTTTGCGCATTATTCAAACCTCTACCAGAGAAATGTTGTGCTGGCGTACAAACAAATTTTAAATTACCGAATTGAGTCTCTTGCCACCAATCCATCTCTGTAATTTTAGAGTCGGAAACGCCCCATGCGGTTAAATGATTGCCAACACCTAGCGGAGTATAAAAATGATTTGTTTTATCCTTGATCTTTAAAACCGATTCATAATCTAAATGATCATAATGATCATGCGAATATATTACGGCATCTATGACAGGTAGCTGATCAATTTCTATGGGAAATTCTTTATTGAAACGGCTGCTGCCCAATAGCGGGTGAGGTGCAGGTACTTTGCCGAACATTGGATCTATGAGGATGTTTTTCCCATTTATCTGTAATAAAAAGGAAGAATGACCAAACCAGATCAATCTGGTATCACCTTTGTAATTTGAAACATTTGCCTTGTTTAGATATTGTGGAATAATATCTTTTATAGGTCTTCCATTAGGTACTTTTTTGGTAAAGAACGTGTATACCAGGCTTAAGGTTTCACTTAAACTCATTTCTTTTGGTACATCATTACTATTTCTGAATTTACCATCTTTATAGTTACTGGATAGTTGATAGGTTTTTTGTTGCTCTTTTGAAACATCTCCGCCAAAGCTTGGGTAATAATTGGTGAATAATAAATAGATCACCACTAAAACTCCTATAATAGTTACTATTGCTATCATTATTTTTTTTAAAATTTTCTTGAACATTTACTATTATTTGATGCACTGGTTGGTTTAGCGCTTTTGTAACGTATCGTTTTTAAAGCGTTTAAAAAGTGAATATACGTATTCGCACTTTGTGATTTAGGGATGCTTATTATTTTAAATTGACTTACGCTTAATTTTGGATTCAAAATTAAGCAGATACAATATCATATCCGTACACTATTTACCAATTAATGAACACATTTTCCCAATTAGTCTAAAAGCAAACATTGATTATAAAAAAATTAGGGTCTAAGCTTAATGCTTAGACCCTAATTACCTGGTTATGTATTCTATTTATTTACGCCACAGAATAGCATATTAAACCCATAACTCTATGCCGTTTGAGATGTAGTTTTTGAAAAGTATTTTTTCTTCAACCAAAAGGAAACCTTTACTAAAAAAATCAATGCAGGTACCTCAACCAAAGGACCAATAACTCCAGCAAATGCTTGACCGGAATTTAAACCGAATACGGCAATAGCAACCGCAATGGCCAATTCAAAATTGTTTCCGGCTGCCGTGAAGGCTACAGAGGCTGTTTTATCATATTCCGCTCCGGTTGCCTTTGTGAAAAAGAAACCTATGATAAACATTAATGTAAAATAGATCAGTAACGGTACTGCAATAATCAGCACATCCATTGGTATTTCTACAATCAGTTCACCTTTTAAGGAGAACATGATAACAATGGTAAATAATAGCGCTATCAAAGTCATAGGTGATATGGCGGGAATAAATTTGGTAGTGTACCATTCTTCGCCTTTTAATTTCACTAAAATCAATCTACTTAATATGCCCATTAAAAATGGTAAGCCTAAATAAATGGCTACACTTTCTGCAATGGTGCCAATTGATATATCTACTATGGCACCCTCAAAACCGAAGTAGGGAGGAAGCACGGTGATAAATATCCAAGCATAAAAACTGTATGCAAATACTTGAAATATACTGTTCAATGCTACTAAACCTGCTCCATATTCACTGCTGCCATCGGCAAGATCGTTCCAAACCAATACCATGGCAATACAACGAGCCAAACCAATTAATATAAGACCTACCATATATTCTGGATAATCTGATAAAAAGGTAATTGCCAAGATGAACATTAACACCGGACCAATTATCCAATTTAGGATTAAGGAAATAGACAGAATTTTAGTGTTTCTAAATACTTTTGGTAGCAACGCATAGTTCACTTTTGCCAATGGTGGATACATCATTAATATGAGACCTATGGCAATAGGAATATTGGTTGTGCCACTGTTGAAGGTGTTTATGATGTCTGGAAAGCTTGGAAAAAAATAACCGATTCCTACGCCTAAAGCCATTGCGGCAAATATCCACCAAGTTAAATTCTTATCTAGAAAACTTAATTTTTTAGATGCCATTTCTATTTATTGATTTGTGAGAATATGTAAAACAATTCCGTTGCAATTTGAATACTTCTTTCGGCGTATTTTTCAGCTTGTTGCGGTGTGTTGTCAAAAGCCTTTGGGTCTTCAAAAGTAATAGGAACCCTTTTTTCTGCACCAGCAATAAATGGGCAACCGCCATCTGCTTGGGAGCATGTCATCACCGCTGCAAATTCAGATGCGGGATTAAACGGATCTTCATATGATTTTGAAAAACCTATGACCGGATGCTCGTTCTCAGAAAATTTAATGGCATAAACCGGATTGCTGGTTTCTGAAAGTTTTTGAATCTGAAATCCTTGATTCTTTAAAGTCTCCGCAACCATTGGGAATAAAGCGGTAGCCTCTGTTCCGCCAGAATAGCAATTCACATTTTTAATTTTGAAATATGTTGCCATCGTCTGTGTCCATACTTGAGATAGATGACTTCTTCTTGAATTGTGGGTGCAGATAAAGTTTATTCTAATAGCTAAATTAGCTGTTGTTTTCTGTTGAATAAAATCTATTAGCGGCTGTAAAACTTCTTTGCGTTCTTCTGTAATTGAATCAGTACTTAAAGAGCTGATCAATTGCGCTATTTCTGGTAACATAGTTGTTTCTTTAGTGATCATATTATGTTGTATTTTTAATGGTTAACAGCAGTTTCCGTCTGGTGAACAACAAGGTTCGTTATTGATTTCAGAAAGATTTAATTTTGGTTTTTCTGCCGGTATGCCACAGTTGTCTTTTGCCAAACAGTCCGTTTGCTTAGATGTTAGTCTAAAATTGGTACCGTCAAAATCTAATCCGAATTTCTCAATGGTATTGCCTTGGTACTCAACTTCTATTTCCAAATCTTCTATTCCCAGTACCTTTTCAGAAAGTTCAATAATATGTATTAATTTTTCTGGGTGTAATCTGTGGTCATAATCATCTGCATTCCATAGTTGAAAGTTGACCACTTCTTCATTACGGACCGTGCCGCCACAATCAATAAAGTTTTTGGTTATTTTACCTACCTCGGTAACGTGAAAGTGATTTGGTACCAATTCGCCATTCGGTAATTGAAAAGCGATAGTTTCAAGTGCTGCTAAGTGCTTTTTAACTTCTGATAGTTTCATAATGCTATGTTTTAAATTTTCGTGTTTATATTAGTACATCGCAATAATGCGATAAAAGGATTCAAATTTTTTTAACAACAAGTATTGCTAGAAATATCTTGATCTAAAAAGTGTGTCATAATATCTTTCATGCTCGCCCAATTTTCTTTGTCAATACAATAGCAAACACTAGTGCCTTCTACATTGCCTTTAATTAAACCTAAATTTTTAAGTTCTTTTAAATGCTGTGAAATAGTGGGTTGTGCTAAACCTATTTCATTGACCAAATCTCCACAGATACAAGTATCAATTTTAAATAGATGTTGTAAAATGGCTACACGGGCAGGGTGACCAAATGCTTTAGCGAACAAGGATATCTTGTTCTGCTCATCAGTAAACATTTCAGTTTTTGCTAAACCCATTCTTTAAATAATTGTTTCATTGCAATATTACGATATAATATAGAACAACTAAGATAATTGCTCGTTAAATTTGTGTTATGTGAAAGCTATAAATATAAATTATACTCTATTTCGTAGGGAAAAATAAATCTTTCTGCCTCTTTCTAAAGGCTTTAGGGGTTTCGCCTACAGCTTTCTTAAATGTTTTTGTAAAGTATGAATTGTCATAAAAATTGAAGAAATGGGCAATTTCTTCGCTACTCATATCGGTATATACTAGATACCTTTTTATTTCTATGATCAACTTTTCATTGATCAGTTCACTTACGCTCTTGCCCATAGCCTTTTTGGTAATGCGGTTAAGGTTTTGGGGTGTCATATATAATTGAGCGGCATAATCTACCACACTTCTATTGTTTTTAAACTGTTTGTTTATTAAAGATTCTAAGGTCATCATATGCTGGGTGTCAACACTTTTTTTACTTTCTTTTGATGCTCGGTAAAGTCTTGATAGTTTTACGAGGACTTGGGTGAGTTGAGCTTCAAGCATTTCATACTTTAAAAAATCATCATTCACATATTCTGTGTCCATTTCATTTATAAGTCGTTGAAACATCAGTAAATCTTCTTCTGATAATTCAATAAAAGGCTCACTTAAAAATCTATTGAAAATGGGTAAAGATTGTAACCATTGTTGTGCTCCATGTCTTAGGATAAAGTCTGCCTGAAAGAGTACGTCAATACCTTCTGTAAACTCACCGTTAATAGCGAAAACTTGCCCCGGGCTACCAAAATAGACCGTGTTTTTTTTGGGTTTATAACTATTGAAATCAATATTTAGCTCACTATTACTTTCCACAAAAAATGAGATGCCGTAGTTAACGTTTCTAAACGGATTGCCACTTTTTATGTATTCGGGCATATTTTCAGGCTTCAGTAAAATAAATTTCGGCTGTGTGCTACTCTTTTGATTTGCGTAATCAGCATACAGTTCCGGTATTCCAATTTGTGGTATATCTTCCATAAAAAATGGTATTTATTTGTTTAAAACTACCATTTTATGAGCTAAATAGTGTTTTTTTATAGTATAATGTTCTAATAATACCATAATAGGATATTTAATTACCATTTTTGCGATTAGATGCTACGTTAACTTTGCGCCTCAAAATAGATAATTCTAATATGATGCGTAAATCTGAATTTGGTATGAAGAATATATACCTGTGGTATCTACCAAAAAGTCTTTCAATTGTTTTTTTGGTGCTATTAACTATAAGCTGTGGTAACGAGGAAAAACCCAAGGTGAATAAAACCATTAAGGTGGAGGTTATCAACGTTGGTCTCAATACCAATAATTCTCAAAGTAAAGTAGCTTATAATGGTACAATAGAAGCAGATGTAGCTATAAAGTCTAGCTTTCAAGTATCTGGTAATGTAGTACATGTTCCTGTATCTATCGGCGACTTTGTAAAGAAGAACCAATTGGTCGCGCAAATTGATGCTACTATTTACTCTAGTCAATATGAACAACAACTTGCCCAGGTGCGTTTGGCAAAAGAAAATTACGAGCGTATCAATAATGTTTTCCAAAAAGGAAGTATTGCAGAGATAAGAATGTTAGAAGCTAGATCACAATATGAACAGGCACAGGCAGCTGCAAAAATGACCTATGAAAATGTACGCCATGCAAAACTTTATGCCCCAATGGACGGGTATGTAAGTGACAAAATGATGGATGTTGGTGATTTGGCGCAACCTGGTCAACCGGTAGTGGAGATCGTGAATATCAATGCTGTAAAAGCTGTATTTCCAATACCTGATGGAGAAATCAATTCCATAACAAAAGGTGATTCTGCAAATGTAAGCCTTCCAACATTGGACAAATCAGTTATAGGAATTGTTGATGAAGTTTCCATACAATCCAATCAAGGTTCACCAGTGTATACGGCATACGTAAAATTGAACAATCCTGATAAACAGATAAAACCTGGTATGACCTGTAATGTGCGTTTACAGGATAAGGTAGACCAGAATAAAAATGTAAAAGAGGTTATCGTAATTCCTTCAGAAAGTATTGCGGTTACCGAAGATGGTAAACAATATGTATATATAGTCGACAATGGTATCGCGGAAAGAAAGTATATAGAAACTGGCGAATTGTATGATAGTGGTATAGTGGTTAAAAAGGGGCTTGCCAAAGGAGATCATCTTATTATATCTGGTTATCACAAACTAACACAGAGTACACCGGTAGAAATTGTTAATGACGCTAAGTAGTTTTTAAGATGAAGAAAAAAAGCGGAGCCATAGATTGGGCCTTTAAACATTCTACATTTCCTATAGTACTTGCGTTATGCTTGGTGCTAATGGGTGCTTATGGGCTTTTTAACATGCCTAGAAACGAATTCCCCGACTTTACCATAAGACAAGGTCTTATCATTGGGTCGTATCCCGGTGCCTCTTCTGAAAAGGTAGAGCAAGAACTGACATCAAAAGTAGAAGAGTTTTTATTTGGGTACAATGAGGTTGATAAGACCAAGACCTATTCGTATTCCAAGGATGGTCTAATGTACATCTATGTAGAGATATCGGACAAAATTGACCATAATGCTACTGAACAGTTTTGGAATAAGCTAAAGTCAGAGGTGTTGATCTTTCAACAGCTTGAGCTTCCTAGAGAAGTTCAGGGTGTTATGGTAAACAGTGATTTTGGTAGTACGGCTGCCTTAATTCTTGGTGTACAGTCAGATTCTAGACCGTACAAAGATCTGCAACGCCATGTAAAGGATATAGAAGATGAATTACGACAGATAGATAACATGGCGAAAATTTCGCATTCGGGCGGACTTACAGAGCAAATTGCCGTGTATGTAGATCAAGATAAATTGGCTAGTTATGGCATAACGCCTGGCAGTATTTCCAACAGTTTACAGAATCAAGGTGCCGTGGTTAGTGCGGGTTCCTTGGAAAATTCAGAAAGGGAAAGACCTATCTATCTTGAAACTTCATTGAAGACCGAAGCTGATATTGCCAATCAATCTATAAAAACGGAAGAAAACGGAAATATCATACGTGTACGAGATGTTGCCCGTGTTGTTCGTGAATATGATGACCCAGATTCTTATTTGACCATTAGCGGCTCTAAGGGTATGATCATTACTTTAGAAATGGCTAAGAAAGGCAACATTGTTCAATTCGGTGAAGAAATAGATGAGCGATTAGAAAAGGTGATCAGTGAATTGCCAAGTGATATTACCATTACAAAAATTGCGAATCAGCCAGAAGTGGTGGATCATTCTATAAGCCACTTTATGAAAGAGTTTGGTTATGCCTTGATCGGTGTAATCATCGTTACCCTAATATTGCTTCCGTTCAGGGTGGCATCGGTGGCGGCAGCAACCATACCTATTACCATTTCTGCAACACTTGCCATAATGTACTTTATGGGAATAGAACTGAATACGGTAACGCTAGCGGCGCTTATTGTGGTGCTGGGTATTGTGGTAGATGATCCTATTGTAATTATAGATAACTATGTAGAGAAACTTGATGAGGGTATGTCAATACCTGAAGCTGCCGTTAGTAGCGCCAAAGAACTTTTTCCATCTGTATTTACCGCAACATTGGCTATCTCGGCAACATTTTATCCGTTGTTGTTCTTCATGGAAGGTGTGGTATCAGATTTTATTAGTGCATTTCCATACGTTATAATTATTGCGCTTACATTATCCTTGATCATATCAATTTTATTGGTGCCTTTCATTAATTCACTTTTCATAAAAAAGGGTTTACATGATAACCCTCAAGAAAAAGGACAAGATGATAAAAAATCTATGTTGGACAGACTGCAGTCCTTTTTTGACAATGCGGTCAATAAAGCCATGGAGCGTTATAAGTTGACCATTGGTTTAGGTATTGCGGCAGTAGTAGTAGGTGTATTGCTTTTTGGAGGCATTAGCCAGCAGTTATTTGCAAAAGTGGAACGTAATCAATTCTCAATAGAGATCAATTTAAACCCAGGGAGTAGTCTAGATGAAACTACCAAGGTGGTAAACGGATTGGAGAAAGTATTAAAAGCCGATGAACGTGTAGCATTTTACACCAGTTTTATTGGTCAGAGTTCTCCTCGTTTCCATACGCTGTATGCACCGAACCTTCCAGCAAAAAACTATGCACAAATTTTGGTAACCACCATATCTGACGATGCTACGGTTGAGGTTTTGAACGAGTATGATGAAAAATATGCGGATATGTATCCAAATGCATATTTAAGAATGAAGCAATTGGATATGGCAGGTACGAACGCGCCTATAGAGGTAAGGTTGTATGGTACTGATGTTGATCAGCTTAAAAAGTATGGCGATACCATAATCAATATTGCACGTAATACCCCAAAAACACTTTGGAGCAGAACTGACTTTGGCAGTATGAAAGAAGCTGTTAAAATGGATGTTAAGCAGAATGAAGCTGCAAGGCTAGGTCTTAATAACAGAGATATTGCCAATGCCGTTGCAGTGAACACTACGGGTTTAAAAGCTACAGAGGTTTGGGATGAGGAGTATACTATAGATGTGAAGATTAAAAGTGAGAATCAGCATCGCCAAAATGTATCGGATCTGCGTCAGCTATCCATAATTTCTGCTCAGAAACAAGCAAAGGTTCCTTTACGACAAGTAGCAGAGATTACTCCGCAATGGTCTCAAGAACAAATTACCAATAGAAATGGAAACCGTTGCCTTACCGTTCGTGTAGACATTACCAAAGATGCGGTTGCTAATGAGGTACTCGCAGAAATGATACCTCATATTGATGAGATCACCTTTCCGGAGGATATCAGAATAGAGTATGGTGGTGAGTACGAGCTGCAAATAGAGAACAATAAACCAATGGGGCTTTCCCTTATGCTTAGTGTGGTTTTGATTTTCTTGATACTCCTATGGCACTTTAAAAACTTTATGCACGCGTTATTAAGTTTTATCACCATGCCATTGAGCATTTTTGGTGCGGCTTTAGGGTTGATATTGATGCAGTATCCTTTTGGATTTACCTCATTCCTTGGTCTTTTGGCGCTAAGTGGTATTGTAGTAAGAAACGGAATTATATTAATTGATTATGCAGATGAGTTAAGGCATGAACATGGCTACAGTGTTAAAAAAGCCGCTATTCTAGCAGCGGAAAGACGTATGCGCCCTATTTTCTTGACATCTTCCGCAGCAGCTGTTGGGGTAATACCTATGATTGTTAGTCGCTCTAGCTTATGGGGACCGCTGGGTACCGTAATTGCATTCGGACTCATGTTCTCCATGGTACTTACTTTATTTGTTCTTCCAGTGCTATACTGGTTGTTCTTTAGAAAAGAGGATAACGAGACTACCACGGAAGAAGTGGTCAACACTAATGTTTAATAGTAGAATTTAAGTAATGAAACACATAAATACTTATTTATCCAAGGTTGGTAAATCACGTAGCTTTTTAACGATATTTTGTTCCGTAGCTATATTAGGAAATGTTTTTGCCCAACAAATTTCATTGGAAGAAAGTAAAGAAGCTGCTTTAAAGCATAGTAATGCCATTAAGAACGGTTTGCTGACCATAGAGAAGTCAGAAGCCTTTAAACGTGAAATGGTGGCAAACTATTTTCCTAATGTACAGGCTAGTGCACTTGGGCTATATGCGCCCAATGACCTCATTGGTCCTATAGACGGTTTTCTTCCCAATGGTATAGATAACTTATATAATGCCAGTGCAACGGCAACCGAAGTAATTTATGCCGGCGGAAAAATCAGAAACTCCAATGCATTGGCAGATATACAACTGGAGACTTCTCAAATTAGGGCGGAACAAGCGGTAGATAGCGTTTTGTTGGTAACCGAAAATAAGTTTTGGCAATTGGTACAAATACAAGAGCAACAAAAAGTGGTAGAGACCAATGAGATTTATCTAGATGAACTCTTAAAACAACAGCAGGATCTATTGGAAGCGGGTCTTATTGCAAAAAACCAATTGTTACAGGTAAAAGTCAACCGTAGCGAATTGCTTTTAAATAAAAGTAGATTGGAGAATATGCGCAAGCTAGCATTGCTGGATTTTTCTCTTTATGTTGGCGTGGCTTATTCACCCAACATGAAAGCCGCTGCAGATTTTGATCAAACGATGGTTCCTGATTTTATGTATACCGAGCCAGATATGGATCTTACTGGTAACAGTAATTATGAACTGCTTGAAAAGTCTATAACGGCAAGTAGCCTGCAGACTAAAATGGCAAAAGCAGATATGTTACCTTCTTTGGCGGTAGGAGTGAGTGCCGTTGAATTTGGTGCTTTTGATGATGATTTTGATAGTCAGTTTACCGGCTTTGCCTTTGGTTCGTTAAGTATCCCTATTTCAGATTGGTGGGGTGGCGGTAAGCAAAGACTTAAGCAAGAAAGAATACAAGAAGAAATAGCCCAGAACAACCGAATGGATGGTATAGACCAATTAAAAGTGGCTATTACCCAAAGTTGGTACGATTTGTTGAATGCACACGAGCAAATTCAATATGTATTGGAAAACAAGCAATTGGCAGAAGAAAATTTGAAAGTGAACAGAGACAATTATGATAATGGCTTAAGTAATTTAACCGATTTATTGGATGCACAGGCCATGGCGCAGAATGCACAATCTACATTGATTGACGCCTATACAAATTATGAAAATAAAGAAATCACTTATTTGTACAGAACGGATCAATTGGTAGTTCCAAGTTTAGAGAGTTTAAAACAATAACCAAAGCTATAGCCTAAACTTTATATTTCAGTAATTTCTAGATTGCCGGCATCACTAAAGAATATCAGGTCCGTATGAAAAAGAAACAGATATTTAGAATGTTGACCCTGGCGGTAATGTGGCTGATTGCTATAATGGTGTTTGACATAGTGTTGAATATAAAAATTTTTCAAAGTGAAGATTGGCTTGCTTATTTAGAATATACGTTTACCTCAATTTTACCTTTTGTGCTGGTTTACTGTTTGGTAATTAGCGCAAGCGATGTTTTTTTGTTACGCAAAATGCTTAGGGATTATCCGTTTGCGAAAGTGGTATTCATAAAAGCCATTTTACAATTTGCGGTTATGTATTTTATACATTTTGTAGGTACCTATATAATTTTTGAATTAATGCCACCAAGTTCTAATGAAGCGGTCAATGCACATTATGCTTATTTAGGGTCTTCACTTAATATATTCTATATCATATATTTTTTTGTAGTTAGTTTTCATTTCAGTTTATACGCACAGGTTTCTAGAAAATTTGGTTCTACAAATCTTTATGATATTATCATGGGTACTTATTTTAAACCGAAAGAAGCTCAGCGTATTTTTATGTTTTTAGACCTAAATCAGTCTACGACAATAGCCGAAGAAATTGGTCACCTTAAATATAGCAGACTCATACAAGAATGCTTTAGCAAGTTAACCCATCACATTGAAAATTACGATGCTGAGGTGTACCAATATGTAGGGGATGAGGCGGTGCTTACATGGCATGTCTCTGATGAAAATACCGCTAAAAAATGTTTGGACCTATATCTAGATTTTAGGGATAGCTTATTAAAATCTGCTCCTGACTTTGAACGTGAGTTTGGACTTGTGCCTAAATTTAAAACGGGAATAAGTTTCGGCTCTGTCGCAGTTGCCGAGGTTGGTGACTATAAAAGGGATATTGCTTTTCATGGTACGGTTTTAAATACCGGAGCCCGTTTATGCCAGCTTTGTAAAGAAATTAAAGAAGATATACTTTTCTCTTCTGAATTTTATGCTTTGTTGAATGCTAACCGCAAGTTATTGGGTTATGTAGGCGATTACATGCTTACTGGAAGGAGTACAAACGAAAAAGTATTTCGACTTTTGTAATTTATAAATTTTCAGTTTTCATAAATTAATCAATAACATCTTTAGTACTGCCGTATTATACATTTTACATAACATGTTTTAATGATAATATTGAAATTTCGTTAGATACAATGGTTGTCGTTAATTTTAAATTTAGAATTACTTTATGCAAACTTTTGAAAATGAGTAATTTCTATGTAACTTTTATCTAGAATTAAAACACTACAGAAAATGGCATTAACAAAAGACACAAAAGGCACCGGTGCGTATACCTTAGTTACGTTTACCGTAGGGAAAAATGAAGCGCCAAGCACATCAAACGTATTGTTGCTAGGGGATTTCAATAATTGGAAATCAAATGATAGTGCGCATCAAATGGAAAAAAAGGATGGTTCTTATAGTAAGACTATAAAACTTAAAAATGGGAAACGTTATGAATTTCGATATTTAAGTGAAGATAAGGGGTGGTTTAATGATCATGCAGCAGATGATTATGTACGTTCCCCTTATGTTGGTATTGACAATAGCGTAGTAGATTTAACTGCTATTGTTGAAAAAAAGAAGCCGGTAAAAAAAGCAACAGTTAAGAAACCAGCTGCGAAAAAAACAGCTGTAAAAAAACCTACGGTTAAAAAAGTAGCTGAAAAAAAACCGGTAGCTAAAAAGCCTGCAACAAAAGCTAAAAAAGATGATTTAAAGAAAATAGAAGGTGTTGGACCTAAAATTGCATCTATCTTAACAGAGAACGGCTATGGTACATTTGAACTTCTTAGTAAGGCCACTGTAAAGTCCTTAGAAGGTATTTTAAAATCTGCAGGTCCTCGTTATACAATGCACAAACCTGGTACTTGGCCTAAGCAAGCTAAATTGGCCGCTGCTGGAGATTGGGATAAGTTAAAAACATTACAGGATAAATTAGACGGCGGAAAATAATATGCTATCTAAATACTATAAAAGCCCTAGGATAATTCTTAGGGCTTTTGCGTTTATAAATCCGTTATTTTAAACTTGTAAAAAAGGGTATTTCTGTTTATGATACCTATTTCATCAAATTAATTTCGGCTATACTTTTAATTCTGTTTCTTTCCAAGAAAGCATCTATGGTTTCAAAATGTTCTATAACGCGTTGTTCTTTAAATTCAAATACTTTTTGAGATAAGCCTTGTAGAAAATCTCTATCGTGTGAGACTAAAATAAGGGTGCCATCATACGTGGATAATGCTTCTTTTAATACATCTTTCGATTTTAAATCTAAGTGGTTGGTAGGTTCATCTAATATTAAAAGGTTTACAGGTTCCAATAATAATTTAACCATGGCCAAACGGGTTTTTTCTCCTCCAGATAGCATGCTTACTTTTTTGTCAATATCATCGCCACTGAACATAAACCTGCCTAGAATATTCTTGATCTGGTTGCGAATGTCGCCAAAAGCAACCTCATCTACAGTTTGAAAAATTGTTAACTCGGGGTCTAGTAATGATGCCTGGTTCTGTGCAAAATAACCGACTTTTACATTGTGGCCTAATTGACAAGTGCCTTCTACTTGGATTTCATTTAAAATTGCTTTGATCATGGTAGATTTACCTTCCCCATTTCTACCAACAAAAGATACTTTTTCGCCGCGGGCAATGGACATGTTGGCGTCTTTGAAAACAATATGGTTGTCGTAGGACTTTGAAACATCTTTAACGGTAACAGGATAATCTCCTGAACGTGGAGAGGGAGGAAAACGTAATTTTAGTGAAGAAGTGTCTATTTCATCAATCTCTATAATTTGCAATTTTTCGAGCATACGTTCCCTAGAGGTAACTTGGTTGGTTTTTGAATACGTGCCTTTAAAGCGCTCTATAAAAGCCATATTATCTGCAATGAACTTTTGCTGCTCTTGGTAGGCTTTTATTTGGTGAGATCTACGGTCTTCCCGTAATTGTAAATAATGGGAGTAATTTGCTTTATAATCATATATACGCCCCATGGTAACTTCAATAGTACGGTTGGTAATATTATCGATAAATGCCCTATCATGCGAGATTACCATTACCGCATTGGCTTTGTTCAATAAGAAATCTTCTAACCAAATTACCGACTCTATATCTATATGGTTTGTAGGCTCATCCAAAAGAATTAAATCGGGCTTTTGTAATAGAATTTTTGCCAATTCTATGCGCATACGCCAGCCACCACTAAACTCATTTGTTTGCCTAATAAAATCTTCCTGCTTAAAACCTAAACCTTTTAATGCCTTTTCTACTTCTGCATCATAGTTTACCTCATCTAAAGCATAATATTTTTCCCCTAAATCAGACACTTTTTCAATGATGTTCATATAGGCATCACTTTCATAATCTGTTCTGGTTTCTAGTTCTTTGTTCAATTTATCCATTTCGTCACGCATTTCAAAAACATGTTTAAATGCTTTTGCAGCTTCTTCGAAAACGGTGCAATTATCTTCAGTAAGTAGGTGTTGTGGTAAATAGGCAATAACAGCATCTTTAGGCACACGAACATTACCGCGGGTGCTTTTTTGTTCCCCAGCAATTATTTTCATCATGGTAGACTTGCCTGCCCCATTTTTACCCATTAAGGCAATTTTATCGGTTGGATTTATGACAAAAGAAACGTCACTGAATAGGGTAGTGCCACTAAATTCTACGGCTAAATTATCTACTGAAATCATGCTTTATATTTAAAAATGCAAAACTAGTAATAAGTTGTGGTGCTTGTTACTAACATCAGTAAAAAGTTATCGCCGTTACAATTAGCGTTATAGTGCTCTAGGTTTTTTTATTGGTAAACCAATTATACACTAATAATACAGCCGCCAGCAAAAGTAATAGATGAATAAGCGTACCTAATACTTTAAATACAACAAAACCCAAAACCCAACTAACAATAAGTGCTACTATTAAAAAATATATTAGCTTTTTCATACTTACTTCCTTTTACTCCAATTCATTATTTCGTTGTGTATTTCTTGTGGGGATTTTTTTCTTTTTTTGGCAATATCAGAAATTAAGGCCTCTAAACTAGCTTCTTCATTAGTAGATTCATAATTCTCTGTTTCAGGAAAATAGGCGAGATATTCATCCCGTACTGCTAACCATTGCTTTTCTAAATGAAGGTCGTATTTAGCAGTTGCCACACCGCCATTGTTAACAGGTTTTCCAATATCCTTATTGGTGTTTTCTTGTTTTATGGGCTGACTATGGGGTAAATTATTATTTAAACCATCGTTTGTATTGGTTTTGCGGGCACTATTACTTTCTGTAGTCATAAGAATTGTATTTAGTACTTTTTCGTATAACTACAAGGTAGTAAGGGTTACAATTATAGATTTGCTCTACTGTTATTATAATTGAGCTTATAAATTATGCAATTGGTAAAACAGCAGTAAAAAGATGTTCGTTTAGTGTACTACAGCCTTTTTCTTTGACTTGAACATTTTTGCGGCGGCAGTATAACCCCCTTCGGTACCATCAACAAAGTGAGAATGTGTAGTTCTTCTATCCAATACGTAACAAGACATTACAGAAGCATGGGTAACATGTATGCCGTATATAAGTTTGTTGTCAGTTTCCAATGAATCTAAAAATTTAATAAATCCATCAATTTTGCTTTGTTCTGCAATAAAAACAGTATTTATCATGCCATCTAACATAATGGTGTGCGATAATTGTCCTACCTGTTTTAAGTATTGTTTTCCGCTTTTAGTGAGATTTAGATATATGTTGCCAAAATTGCTTTTTATCCAATTTCTAAAAAAGTATATCCAGCTATTAGTTACCAAACTAATTTTCATCTCTTCCCACACTTTTTTAGGACGGATATCTAACCTAAGACTCGTGTTTTTTATGGGCTGTCTTTTTTCAAAAGTTCCAAATTCCTTGTCCAATTGGGTAAGTACTTGCGAGTAAGTGGTCAACTGTGAGTCTTCATTTACTGCATCTAGCAATAAACACACTACTTTCGACTTACTTTGAACTGGGTTTATTTCATCCCACCTGCATTCCATGCCTTCTAAATTCAAGAGCGTTTCGTCAAAGGTGGTGGTTTCTTTTTCTTGGAATGAAGATTTAATTATGTTTTCGGCAACTTTAAGGCCGTTACCCAAAACTATAGGTATTACCAATTTATATGTAAGTTGATGCTTGGCAATTTTTAACTGTACTTTCTTTTTAATTAATATTTTTACAGGAATATCACCTACTCTTAATACCAAATTAATTTTTCTTTTAATATGTATTCTGTAATTGTTAAGTACTTGGATAGTAGGCTTTAACAATACCTCGGGAATAATGAACGTAGCACCATCACCTCCAAAGAAATAGGGTATTTCACATTTCCGTTTTATTTTTCTAACCGTGTTTAATACGGAAATAATAGCCCCTGTTGCCGTTAAATTTACTTGATGATGATTACCTTCTTTTACGGCACTAGTTGAGTTTTTTATGTCTACCACCACAACATGCCACGAAAGCGGTACGTCTATAAAGTTTGCCTCGTTTTCTAATATATTTAAAAGTGAACTACTACTGTTTTTAAGTTTTGAATAGAAATTAATATTCTCCATCACCTAGAAAGTTATTTTTATTTAACTAATTGATAATTAGTGTTTTATGTTTGATTATAATAAAATATTTCTTTATAAGCTTATACTTCTCATGAAATATGCACATAAAAAAGCGCATTAATCAGCACTTATTTATTTTTTAGATTACAAGTTAATTTATTTAAAATAGCCATAGTAATATGATAGAATAAAGAATGCCAAGTATTGTGCTAATAGTAGCTAAGTATACTATAAAACTCTTGAATTTTTTTCTTAGAAAGAATTAAGCAATAATTTTGTAGTAATCTACTAATTAACTTATCTATAAAATTTAGTTATCTCTTTCATGAAGTTTATTTCGAACATTACTAAACCTCTTCTTTGTATTTCAATTTTTTTACTACTAAATTCTTTACAGGCTCAACTGGTAAATATTGAATCTAAACGAATGCATACAGATTCGTTGAGGTTTGTTTTAAATAGCGATTTGCTTTTTAATTACACCGATAACAACGGAGCGTATATTTTTCAAGTAGGGGCTAACTTAACTACACAGCTAAAATCTAAAGATTTAAGGAGTATTTATTTCTTGATTGGTAATGTAAATTTAATTCGGTCTAAAAACGAGGATTTTCAAAATTCCTATTTCTTACACGCACGGTTTAATCGTAAATTGTCAGATGTAGTGCGGTTCGAAGCCTTTTTGCAAAACCAGAACAATCAAAAACTAACCATATCTGAAAGAAACCTGGCAGGGGTTGGTTTACGGCTAAAACTCCTTGCTAAAAGTGGAACACTTGCCTATATTGGTAACTCTTATATTTATGAAATTGAACTGGTACAAGCAACTGGGCAAAATTTTTATAACCATAGAAATAGCAGTTATATTTCTTTAAATCAGAATTTTAAAAAGTATAATTTGGATATTACAGGAACATTATATTTTCAGCCTTTATATACCAACATAAGTAATCATAGAATTCTAAGTCAGTTTAAGGCAGAAATGCCTCTTACCAAAAAGATAAGTTTTTCTGCTCTTTATAATTCTTCTGTGATTAACTTTAATTCAGATTTGGAAGACAACCGTTCTTCTAATATTAGTTTTGGATTTACGTTAAATATTTAAATTTTATACGAAACCGGACCTAGTTTTTGAGGAGTAGGATTATTTAAAACCCATTTTACAGCAATCTTACACATGATAGTAACATCATCATTGTACTGCTTAATTTCTTTTAAAAGTAGGGTTAGCTCTTCTAATTCGTTGGTAGAAATACTTTTTCCGCTTTCAACAAAATCTAAGAAAGCTTTGGTCATTTTAGTATGATGACTATTCCAATTGCCACCGCCATTTCTGTTTATTTCATCGGCTATTTTTCCCGATATTCGTATAACTTCGCCTTGTATAGTTTCGGCAGGGCCACTTGATGGTACAAGAAATTCCCATAATTCTTGATGTTGTTTTTGCCAAGTTTTTGCTGTTACGGCAATGGTGCTCTTGCCATCGTGTAGTACTCTTTTTTGAACAGGAGTAACTTCGAATATTCCATATAGTTCTTCTAATGCATTACTAAATTCGGATACACTGTCTTTATTAAAACCAGTTCTATGAAATTCAAAGGTTTCGCCTATCTTTTTTACAGATGTTTGCATTTTTGATGTTTTCTTTGCTCCGGCCTCTAAGAATATGTGCGATAGTTCTACCATCTTTACAATACCAATATTACTGCACATACTAAGAGATAGCTCCAAGGCAGTTAAACCACTTTCGCTGATACCATTTACAGGGGTGCTGGCATTAAGTAATATTTTGCAGTTTTCAATATTATTGGAAAATGCTGCCGTATGTAGTGCATTTCCAATTTTACCATCACTTAAATGTATATCTGCACCTAAGTCTAAAAGACTCTTAATATTGCCAAATAAACTGCCCGCCCTATTATGAAGTGCAGTTTTGCCATAAGTGTCAGTAGCATTAATATCTGCTCCATTTTCAATTAACCATTTAGCTAACTCATTAGGGCATTTGTCGAATGCTAGAGCATTTTTTTTTGTATATCCACCACGAGCATTTACATCACATTTGTCAAATACAGTAATAAGCTCTTCAATTGTACTATTCTCTAAAAGTTCTTCAAAGTTTTTAGGTAGCGTTTTTCTTTTAGTCGATGCTTGTTTTTTCGTAACAACTTCTTGGTTTACGGGTGTTACCTCTTCTTTAAAATGCATCTCAATATCCTTTTTGGCATTATTACCATATTTTTTGGCGTAATAGAAACCAATGGCAAAAACTAGCAGGGTTAGTAGGGTGTAGGTCATTATTGTTATGGTAAACAGGTTTTATGAGTTGTAAATTATTGTTTTTTAATGAAATAGTTATACTAACGATTATTTTTCAAGTATAATGTTCTTATTTCTATTTTAAAATAGTAAGATACAATTTCAGAAAGCTTACTTGCATGCAGAGATATAGACATAAAAAAACGGTTTAACTTTCGCTAAACCGTTTATAATGTGCCATTTATGTTGTAGCGAGAGAGGGGCACGATCCCCCGACCTCCGGGTTATGAACTTTAACCGCTATTTTTTAGTTTTACAACCTATTGAAAAACAAGTAGTTATTAAATATATTTTTACTGTTTTAGTGTAAACTGTATACGGTAGCGTATACGGTTTACTTTATAAAAATATTGAACTTCTATAAATTCTCCTAATAATATTTGTAATGTGCACAATATTAAAGAAGATTGGTTAGAGGTTTTAACTCTGCCACGATTCGAACCGGTATATCTTTCTGCAATATACAATGTTTGATATTTCATTGGGATTAAATATTAAGAGAGCAACTTTGTTTAGTTATATGGATATTTTGATTTTGTATTCTTATTTTTAAAGAAATAGCAACTAACTAAATTTGGAAAACCATGCCTGTTACGATAAACTTTAACTGGGCTCCAGGAGCGGCGCCCGGACCTCCAGAACAAGCCGCCATTAATTATGCCGGAGCACAATGGGAAGCACGACTTAATGAAAACATGACAATTAATGTTCAGGTTTGGTGGGTAGATATGAGCGCCACTGGATTGAACGGATTATGCGTTCCTGGAATCCATCAAACAGCAACAAGTACATTAACAAGACCACAAGCAAAGCAAGCCGGTCATATTCCATCGATGGATCCCAATTTAGATTTAGTGATAGTTATTGATAGTATTACGCCATGGGTATTGGGAACAGGACCGCTCACGGTTGTGTTTCCGGGACAATATAGTCTTTCTACCACTGTTATGCATGAGCTTTGCCACGGATTAGGATTTTTGGGATTATGCAATGTGGATAATGTGATTAATACGGGTACATATTCTGCAGCGAATACATTGGTGCCTCTTATCAATGGGACTTTAGCTCTAATGGTACCTCTTGTAGGTCTACCTGCATATTTTAACTTAGGGATAGGTGGCGGACTTATGACTGGTTTTGGGTTTATAACTCATTTTGCTGATTATTTTGAATATACGAACGGCGCACTTACTAAAGGAATACCTGCTGATGATTTTACGGCATTTACTACGGCTAATGATATTGATATTATTGATAATCATGGGATGTTTATCGCAGAAATTTTAACGACACCTCCATTTGCACCATTTACTTCTTGTGATCACATTACCGGAGGAGTTTACTTGATGCTACCTACTACGGTTGGGCGCTATTTTGATCAACCCGATTTAACAACCCTACGGGTTATTGAAACCATAGGGTGGACCATTCAGTAGCGAATCATTTTGTTATTTCAATTGTCGCAAAGTCATATGCATAAAATAGTCCTGATTCTCTACTTTTAATCGGTACATTGTATGGGAGGAGTTCAGCGATAAACGTAAAAACTAAATAACATGTCCTGACAATGGGTGGAAGAGGAGTGCGAACTTCAGGATGTTGTATAGCCATTTTAATAATGTTTTTTCCAATCAAAAAAGGTGACGGCGGTACGAGGGTAGTGAAGTAAATGCGGAAGTGTGAGATTTAAAATAGTAGGAAGTGGGGCTATTTGGATTCATGATATTCACATTAAACTAGTTAAATCCCCAATTTTGAAGTGGAAATTTACCATTCGGGGACGGTGTTTTTAGTTAGGTCGCAATAATGAGATATAAAAATCATTGGAATTGTTCCATACTTATGGTGTAAAGCTCTTTTGACCTTATTCCCTAAACTGAGAATTATTGAATGGTATGAAGATTAGGATTAATGACTTGGAAGGATTTCACCATTTAACACCACTGGTGCGCAAAATATTCTTTAAAGTTTCATAATATAACACAACGCCATATAAGGTGGGCGGTTTTCATGGGCAAGTCCACCACCGGAATTGGCTACGGAAATGGCATGTGAATGTTGGTTTGTTTCTGGATTGGGGAGGTTATAAGTATTAGCGGCATTTGGCCTATTTCCAGGAAGGCCACGTCCATTATAAATGACAATTCCCCTAGCTTGGACTCCTTTTGAATTCCACAATACACCTTCATAATTTAAAAAAGATTGTTGACTGTCAGAACCTCCCTGATGCGTGTGTACAGGCATTTGATTTTCCAATAGCGTTACGGCATCTAAGCCACCTGTTTGTTGAACTGCATACTTTTGCCCGGCTCCTACTATAAATTTATCCTGTAAGTCCGGTGTTCCATTTTGTCCGTTACAAAGTGCCCAACCTTGAGGAATTTTATTTAACGCTCCAGACCACATAATAATCCCGCCCGAGGGCATAACAAATCCGGTAGTATCCTTTATTCTTCCTTTGACTTCCAATTTTTCAGAAGGACGAGATGTTCCAATACCAACATTTCCAAGTGTATCAATGGTTACTGCGTCGGGTATCTGGGCAGCAACAGATATTCCCATAAAGAGAAATAAATAAAATATATACGGTAAAATTAAGTGTAGATTAAAATGTTTCATCCTAAATTTGGTTTGAATTCCTTAAACAGTATTTTAATGAACTATCTGAACTATAAAGCCTTAGTAAGTAAATAGTCACAATTTAATGATATACGCTAATGTCAAAAAAGGGGGGCGGTTATCAAATGACTTTCCTGATCCAGTATTACCAATAGTAACCGTATGGGCATGTGCTCCATCATAATTGGTAAATTTTAGGGTATTAGAAAGTTTATGAGTAGCTTCAGCGATATAATTATTTTGAGTTCCTTTTGGTGTAAACCACCATAAACTATATGTATGTGCATGATTTCCACTTTTGGGCATCGAAGCCAAGTGATTATGTGAGGGTATTTGATCCGTAGTGAGTGTTTGATTCAAGAATCCACCTTTACTGCCTACAGTATGATACAAATTGCTCCAATAATTACCTCCTGGCTGTGTTGTTCGATTATCATATCCTACAATGAAACGGCTGCGCAAGTCGGGTCTCCCATTTTGACCATCACAAAGTGCCCAACCTTGGGGGATTTCATTTACCGCTCCAGACCACATGATGATACCCCCAGATGGCATGACATATCCAGTAATATCCTTTATTCTTCCGTTGACCTCCAATTTTTCTGTGGGATTGAATGTCCCGATACCGACATTACCCACAGTGTCAATTGTCAAGGCATCGGCTACTTGTGCCTTGCTAGATTGTGTAATGAAGAGGAACAAATAAAAGGTACAGAGTAAAATCAAATGTGATTTTAAAGTTTTCATGAGTATCTATTTTATAGTTTTATGATATAACATCGCCAATTTCTGTAATTCTATTTTGTATGTTTTTATAGTGTATGCTTTTTCAAAATATTTTTCAAATCACACTCGGGGCATTTATAAACTCACGAATTTGCTTATTTCAATTATGTACTAACTAAATTACCTCATAGCATTGTAAGAAGTAAAATGAAAACAAAACAGAGGCTCTTAACAACCGTATTTTTCATTCCTATCTTCTTCTATCATAATTTCGAAGATTGCCAAATCATATTAAGAATCTATAATTTCATTATAAAATATAAGACGTAATATTTAGGCCGATTATCAAAAGACTCTCCGTTGCCACTTGCATAGGTGTTAGACTTCCATTTAGGCTTTGAAGTGGGATAACCTTGACTATTTCCATTCCCTGTATTGTAAGTCAACCCATATCCCCCACCTACACCATATTCATGTGAATGATTTGGTAGCTGGTCGGTATTAAGTATTATGTCGTCATAACCTCCTTTTTCAGTAACATTATATTTACTACCGGCGGAAACAATAAATCGGTTACTTAAATCTGGTGTGCCATTTTCTCCATCACATTTCACCCATCCTTCTAACTCATCAATACCAAAACCATTAGCATCAAAACTTGTATCGTGTCCGCTCCACATTATTATACCTCCTATTGGTGTTACGTATCCGGTTTTATCCTTTATCCTGCCATAAGCTTTAACTTCGCCATTAACCTCCAGTTTGGCATTAGTAGCTGGGGTACCAATGACAACATTGCCACTAAAATTGGCAATACTTGTTTTAACCTCAAGTTTGGTAGCAGCATGGGCTAAGGTTCCAATGTCAACATTGCCATTAAATTCTGCACTGCCTGCCTTTAAAGAACCAATAACCTCAAGTTTGGAAGTGGGATTGGACGTTCCAATTCCAACATTTCCATTGGTATCAATTGTTAAAGCATCAGGTGTCTGTGCCATACCAGATAGCGTAAAGATGAGGAACAAATAAAATGTATAGGGTAAGATTTCATGTGAATTTAAGGTTTTCATGAGTATCTATTTTATAGTTTTATAATATAACATAATGCCCAAAAAGAAGGTCTATTTTCATGCGATTGGCCACCACCAGTAGAATTTATTGTAGCGGTATGAGAGTGTATGCCTTGCATATCAGTTGCTATACCTGCAAGGCCTGCACGATCTGCTCCTGCCGATAGTGATTTTGTTCCCCCATCTCCTCCCCAATCATAACCTAAGGGAGGACCTCCATTACGCGATAAATTATGCGTATGATATCCATTAGAGGAAATTTTATTGGAATGAGTATGTGCTGGCATTTGATCTATGGTTAGTGCAATGCTATCTGTGCCTCCTTTTTCATCAACATCATATTCTACTCCTGCCCCTACGATAAATCTACCTCTTAAATCTGGTGTTCCATTAAAACCATCACATAGTGCCCAACCTTCGGGAATATTGTTTGCAGCTCCCGACCACATTACAATACAACCTTTTGGCATCACATAGCCAACCTCATCCTTTATTCTTCCATTGACTTCCAGCTTTTCAGACGGCGTTGCCGTTCCAATTCCAACATTACCAGATGTATCGATGGTAAGGGCATCGGGTACTTGGCCAATTGAAACCGTGAAGTGTATAAAACTAAAAACAAACATTGCATACTTCATATTTTTGGGATTTATATTTCTGGGTTATATATCATCTGTAGAGTCTTCCATACGTAATTTCATCATAATCTACTTCAGAATAATTTGTATATCCCGAGCTCAGTAACATTATGATTTCAGCATAGCTCGAATTTTTGTTGCCTGTATAATGCTTAATAAAATCAACTTCTGTTATTTTTCCGTCTACCGAGGCGGCTTTCAAGGCGGTATTAATTTTTATGTGTGCAACCAAGAAGGTGTCCAAAGTAGGGGAATTTACACAAAGTTGCATCCAAGCCCTGTTATTTTCCTCTTTCCAAGGGAGCTTGTTATTAATTAGATAAGCAGCCAAACAATTGGGATTTACCGAAGGGACTTTCGCCTCAAATTCTTTATACAAGGGAAGTAATAAATCACCTCCTTTATGATCATTGTCTGACCCAATGATCGCAATTATTGTTGAAGTTGGAATAAATCCAGGTGGATATTTACTCAAATAAATTTCTAGAGGTGTTGGCATATTGATAATTTTTTAATTTCTATTAAAGCTTAAAATGGGTTATAAATCTCGTTTTAAATGCTCTGTCATTAAATAATTAATACCCTGTACTAAAAATCATAGCACCCCCTTTTGCAATGCTAAATCCTTTTTGTAACCCAATACTACTTCCCGATTGAATAATGTAATTTCCATTATTTGGTATTTTAACACCTTCTACCGTTACTTTACTTCCTCTCAGTGTTTTATTGCCAATACCATTTATATAAGATTGGTCAATGTTCAAAGCAGGAACGGCATTGTTCAATGGAATAAATTGATAAAGTATGTTCTCATTGGAAACATATAGGGTACCATCACCTCCCATAATTAAATTTGTATTGATTTGATATGAGGTAACATCCGTGGAATTAATTAGTTTACATGAAGAATCATAAACATATATAAAATTCTTATTTGCAACATCTCCTGCCATAAAGTACAATTGTCCTGAATCATTGATCAATAACGAAGAATTTGTATTGAGGTTGTTTTCTTGGCTCTTGCTAAGTACTTTTCCTGTTCCTAATTCTATTTGAAAGAGAACCTGATCAATTATTACGTACAAACTGTTATCCTGAATATTCACCGAAGCATTGGACATTTTGCCACCTGTCTTCTGCCAAATTATGTTTCCGTTGTGGATAGCGGAGATCACCGTTTTATTATTTTGCCCCCCTAAAGTAAAAACCGTATCATTAGAAATGGCAATGGGTTCTTTTAAGTTAGCGTACGGTAACTTAATGTTGGTACTAGACAATAAATTACCTGTAACCTTACTTAAATTGATTAACAAAGCGTCACGCATTATGTAAATGTTTTTTTCGTCAGGACTGATAGTTACCGCGGAAGAAACTGAGCAATTATGCTCATGTTTCCATAGTGTTTCATAAAGAGGGGCGTTTCCTAATGCAAATACCTCGTCTTGATTGGTTAAATATAGCGTATCATCATATCCCAAAGTAGGAACAGCAGCCAATCTTGTTTTCAATTGAATTTTTTTTACCAAAACACCATTTGGGTCAATTATTATAATATAATTGCCTGTATTGGAAGTAGGGGATTGTTGAACTACTATAACATTACCTTTGGAGTCCAATAACAAAGACTCCATTACTTGATTATCCAAGGGGTAACTCCAAATTATTTTTTTTTTCAAATTAAGTTTTACTAGTGCTATTTTATGCGAAGCCGATTCAGAAAACGTGTAAACGTATCTATTATCAACTATAGGGTAGCCGGGAATGGAACCTACAGGATTATATAATGTGTCCGCCCTAAATTTTTGAGGTGCAATGTTGTTACTCCATTCAGATTTTCCTGTGCGCTGTGGATTGTATTGTAATTGCCTCCAACCACTATTCACCTTGGGTTCAGGAAATATGGAATATTGGAATACTAATCTAGGGCTTAGATGGTAGTCTCCAGACTTCTCAGCAGTCGTTTGCGAGTGAAATACAACCTTGGAGTCCCACGAATCACTACTAGCTTTTAGGCCGATCGTTTTCTTTCCATTTGCGTTACGGGTCATCGAATTGATTACCACCGAGTCTCCTAAGGCAAATTGTACGATCGAATCTGATGACGTTATAAACCGGGTTACTAAGGTAGTATCAACGGTTTTGGGTCTTTTGTTCCAGGTCAAGGTTTCTGCAGTCCAGTCGGAAGAGGAATTTATGGCGAATATGCGACTACCTTGCGTACCATTGACCGTATCTTTAATACTAAGCTGTAGTGTGCTTGAATTTATCTTTATGTTCGGCGATAAAAAGTTTATTGCGAATTGCATAAATACCTCGCTTGTTGGTTGATAAAGGGTGTCTGAGGATACGTCTAATGCTGCTCCTGGAAACGGGGTCGTGGGCTTTGTCTTTTCTGCAACGGCCGTTCCTTGCGAAATAAATACAGCTTCCCTGAGCTGTTGCCCATAAGCATTTAAAGAAAGTAAGAGCAGGAATATATTTGAAAGTAAAATTTTATTGGTCATAATTGGGTTACTTTAAGGAACAAAATAACTGAGGCCTGGTCCTGTTCCATCATAATTTAAACTTCTGATCCACAAAGCTCCATTAAAATAGGTTGTGTTAATATCAAAACATTGAGATGGAATGACCTCCTGATAATCATTCCGTTTAATGAAGGTCCACTTGTTATTTCCTTGATTTTTCACTATCTCATTTATTTCTCCAGGATAAGATCCTATTTGCTGGTTGCTGTATTCTGTTGTAATGAGATAAAATTTATCGTTTGCATATTGAAAGGAACCTGCACAAAGGTTGATTGGTGGACTATCAAAATACAATTCTTTCCAATTCGTACCATCATAGGTCAAAAAGTTATTGACAGGTCTCCCACTAAATGAGCTGAATCCACCACCAATCCATATCGTATTGTCTCCCTCATTGACACCAGAAATAAAGACACCTCTTGCATTATCGGTATGCAAACTGGTTTCCTTTATCCATCCGGTCTCACTACCATCCCAACTCCATACGTCGTTGAGCGGGTTCCCGAATTCATTAAAACCTCCTATCACATATAATTTCTTTTTATATAGTAAGACTGATTGCCCCATTCTTTTTACCCATGGAACACTGATATCGGAACGGGACCAATTACCATCCTTATAGTGATAAACATCATTGGAAAGTATATCCGGTTCTATTCGACTACCTCCCACCAAGTAGGAATATCCCTTAAAAAACACTGCCGGACTAGACGACATTTGTGTTGGTGGTAGAGCAGACTTTGAAATCCAGTTTGAAATTCCATTGTCCGAATATTGAAATTCTTGTGCCGGATTATCCATGCGAAAAATTGAGCTACTAGAAGACCAGATCGTCAAGGGGGCGCTAGTATCAACTTTACTAGTAGAATAATTGTTTTTCAAATAGATGGTTATCGTATCGTTTTTTGATTTTTCAGTTGTGCTGGCATTTAAAATATAAGGGTAATTCCCTAGAGGAAGCGAAACATAACTAAGCGTTGTATCGCTTACTGAAGGAACAATCGTACCGTTAAAAGTGGTTGTCTTGGCATTATTGACCTTCCAATGAAATTTTACCGTATCGGTATTGGTAATTATGGTATTTGGCCTTGCAGTAAACTGTACCGAAATATCACCTTGGGTTTTTTTTAAACTTATTGTAGCAGGTAAACCAATTGTGTTTCCATTAATGCCCAAGGTAATCTTGGCGGTGCCTTGAGCAGAAGGTTTTAGGGCAGAATAATCTATATATATAATTCCCTTGGGAGGAAGTTTAAAGAGTTGGCTTCCATTGGTAATATTAGAGCGACCATCTGAAAACGATGTATATGCCCACCCTTTTGTAGGTGTAGCAGCTTGATTGTTGTTCCAAAACAAGGTGTCCTCCACAGCTGTGGCCGATTTTCCTAAAGGAAAAGTAACGGCAATTCTAGAGTGTGTCGGAAAAGTAATGGTATCCGCGGTTGCATTCATAAATTCCAGTTTCAATGATTTGATTTGACCTACTTGCAGGGAATTGGGAATTAATTGAGCCTGTAATTTTTGCAACATAATTGTATTTCCCGAAGTATCTGCACTCTTTTTGATAATGGAACAACTCGTCGTAAAAAGAAGGGAGACAACAAAAATTGATGTTATGAAAAAATGATTTATTCTCATTTGATTAAATTAATACTTAAGGTTTTGGATACAGTTTTTTCATTCTTATCTAATATAGTTAAAGTGTAAGTGACATCTGTGTTTATTTTAACAGAATAATTAGTGTGAAGCGGTGAGGTATTCCAACTTTTATTGATGAATCCCCCTGTTAATTTAATTTCGACGGCCCCTTGTACTTGCCAAATTAGATTTACCGTGGTATTGGCCTTAACTAGGTACTGGCCATTCTGAACTTGGAAATAAAGAATGGACAAAGAATCCCCAAGTGCATTATTTAGGTTTAAATACCCTTCATTTATTTGTAAAGGTTGTTTAAAAAAATGCCCCTTTACATTGGCCCCTGCAATTTTTTCAGTAGTCTGCCATTGGGTTATCTCCTCTTGCATTTCCCAAGACCAAGATCCAGGTACATCAGCGGGCAATGGAATGCTGATTTGTTGGGAGTTGGTCAAAACCGGGCCAATAAAGAAAGAGAGCTCCATTGCCGCCAAAGCTTCGACAATACCTTCTTGTGGAACTACTACTTTTTTTACGGGTAAATGTCCAGTTCGAATATAAACTGTGCCATGAGGTCTGGTCAATATGGTTAATTCAACAGAATCGGCTGCCTTATTCAAAGTCAAGGGAATGGTTTTGTTCTGTTTTAAATAGCTACTAGAATTAATCGATGCCTTTTCACCATAAGGCAACGACATTTGTTTGAAAACATTAGAAGGGTTCAATGGATCGGGAGTGCCGATAAAATACCCTAAGAGACTATCGGTTTCCAAAGTTTTTGCACCCAAAGCAGCAGGGAAGATTACATTTTCATAATTATAGGTCTCAAATTTATCAACTACTTTAAATGAAGGGTCTTCAGATATAGCACTTTCCGCTTCCAATTGAATATTGGCCCTGACTAAAGCCAAAGGTTCTCCGATCAGTACAGATAAATTATTACTTCTCCTCTGCCCAGTGGGATCCACCTGTTCCATAGATTCATTCAAATAATTAAATATATCCTGAAGAGCCGCACTAGTATTGTTTTCCAGCCCATTTTTCAGCAATGCCTCCACAAACCCCTGTAAGTAGATATTCTTTAGTTGAGGTCCTGATCCCAATGGAGCATTACTGCCCGGCACCGCATTCCACCGTAACCCCTCAATACCGGCATTATCTGTTCCAGCACCGCCAGCAATAAATTGTATGGCTCCTTGAGCCCCACCTTTTGCATTAAATATCATGAGACTACCATCTAAATGGTTGGGAACGACCCAGCCGCAAATGGGGCTGGTAGAAGAGACTGCATTGGTGGTGATGGGAGTAAGGTCATTAACTTCGGCAGCCAACCATCTGAACTTAATACGGGCAGGTTGTGGAATCCTAGGGGCGAATTGGGCGTAGCCAGGAAAACCTTTTGTCACCAAATTATTGGGTAATATAGGCTGCAGTGCCTTGTTGATCCCTTTTTCAACGTCTACGATAGGTTGTACTTGGCCGAAGGTATCCACGACCATTAATTTGCTAATCTGTAAGTGTCCGGCCATAACCGGTAGAAATGGATTTCCACTATCAGATTGGGGTATGAGTTTTTGAGCATTGCCTATTAATTGAGCGGTTGCCGAATCTAGCGTATAGGAACTCGTATTATATAGGGGTAAGATTATATTGGGATCGGTTAAAAACAATTGATTATTAAAACCTGTTAGCTTTTGCGATAAAAGATCCCATTTTAAAATGGCATCTAATATTTTTTGTATAAAAGGATATTTATTAATCGGGGAAATGGAATCATTATGTGAATTTTGGTCAATATATTTTTTTAACTGCGCAGCCAAATTATAGGAGGCATGGGCACCTAATATAGATTGCCCACGATAGGTGGTAGCTATATTTGGAGGAGTGGCTTTGGTCCATGAATAATCCATCCCATCTGTGTCTCCCAGGAAATCCCAACTTTGGGCAAGGACATTTTTTGGCAATGGGTTGTTAGAATCCGGAGCAGTATAGCTGGAATACCATTTCATTTCCCATTGCAGAAACAACGGGTTCCAAGCTTGCGACCATATTATGCGACTTATGGGTATTGGAAATACCCCTATCAATTCCTTTTGTTTGTTCGCTGGTGCAGTACCATTTTGAATGGCATTAATGGCATTGATTAAATTTTCCCCTGGATTGTTGATACCGGCAAGTTGGGCTATTGCCGTTGCCATGGTAGTAGTAGCCGTTAAAAAGAAAGACTCAAATATGAGTGAATTAACTTCTTGTGGAACATTTTTGCCTAGATTAAACTTCCAAAGCGATGCTAACTGGGTAACATTTACAGATTTTGGTGCACCATTATCAGTGAAATTAATTCCTTTTATTGGAGGATAGAGAACTGATGGCCGACAAAATAATGCCCCAAGACCTCCATATTTTTCAGGACGGACCAACCCATTCATCATTATTACCGGGTCATTGGGCGCCCAGAACCTATCTAAATACACTTCGTGCAATTCATAATCTTTTAATTTACTGTCCACAGATGCGGTCAAAGCTGTTCGCAAGGCATTCAATTGCTTTTCGACCGTTGGTAAAGTAGTTTCGGAAAGTGTTTCCAATTTCTTTTTTATTGTATTGAATTCGTTCGTGAAGCTAGTTGGGGTTTGAGAATAGTTTAAATAATATAAATTCTTCTTGTACCAAGAATTATAAAGCTCTTGTTGGGTAGCTATCAGTTCTTGTCTTAGTTGATTGACCAATACTTGTTGTAGATTTAATTCCCCTAAGGCTTTTCCATAGTAAGCGGGAATAGGTGGAAGCTTTTGCTGGGTATCTCCATTTAGGGGTGTTAATTGACTGGAGGTTTTTGGTCGGATATCCCAGACCAAACCACCATTTTTTACTTCATACCCATTCTGATGATTGGTGGCGTCTACCTCTGCAGGCCCATCTGTGTTGTTATATTTATCTAAAAAACTGTATTGTAATGCTTCTAAAACTTCTTCTATTTCTTTTTGCGGATAACTGGCATTGGCAAATTTTTTAGCTATTAAGGCAGAAAGAGCTTCCACCGAAGTACGGCCCATGGAAATGCTGATGGTTCGAAAATCATCAGGTGCTCCAGAGGCATAACCGTTTGTAGGATTTGGCCCCTCCCATTGTAGGCCATAGAGCAATCCGTGATAAATTGAAATGTTTGGAAGCGGATTTGGCAATAAAGGTTGCGTAGACGGAGAGGGGTCTGGATCCCAAGTCCAGTGCAAATTCTTCATTAAATCAACCCATAGATCTGCTATGGTTTGTTTCGCCGTAACCCGGTTTGGGTCGATGTATAAAATATCATTCTTCGGTTTATCGTACCAGCCAATGGTCAGATAGGTAAATTCAACCAGTGTATTGGACGGGTAATCACTAAGGTCATCGTATAGACCAAAAACACTTTTACTGGCCTGGTGATTGGCGGCCATTGTTGGGTCGCCAGGACCCACTGCTACTAAGTTTATAGGGTTGTTGGCCTTGGGATTTAAGGTGTTTGTATAATCGAGTTGATCCCCAATCATTACTTGAAACGGACTTTGCTCGTCGGGCGGAAAAGTAGGCCAGATTGTTTTATTGTCCGGATTTGTGTTGGTATATTTTTCTGTGCTATTACTGATCACAATCCAAGCCTTGGAGGGAATGGATTTACCCGAGGTCAAAACTTCATAGCGTAATACAAACCAACGATCAGGGGCATCGGGATGTTTTAATCCTCCATTTCCAACTGGAGTGGAATTGGCAATCGCTTTTGGGACGGTCCAATGCAAATGGACTCCCGGTTTTGGTTTTGACCCAGACCCCCCGGTCAATATTTCAGGAGCTATCAGGCCACCAAGACCACCGTTGTCACCCATTTTTGAAAAATCCGCTACGGTGTTGGCAGTAGTCGCAGGACTTGTTTTTACCGAATTTACAGAAGAATAATTTCCTTTGTTATCCACGCGTATGGCATCCAATGCGATAGGCACCTGTAAGCTTCCACCAGTGGTTTGGGCCGAAATATTTTCATTTTCTTTTTTTGGCATTTCTTTCTTATTAGTGTTTTTGCTCCGAACTGTTTGTACCCTTTTTGTTTTTGACCAATGCTGCTTTTGAATCTAGTTGCGCTGGGGTATCGATGGTTATTTCTGCGGGGGTAAAAACCATCTGTAGGGCAAATTCCGCAGAAGTGAAAGCTACTTGCTTAGGGTTAATACTTTTGTTCTTTTGAAATTGGTCGGACATGGTCTGCACATCGATTACGCGACTGTTACCTCCTCGAGTGGCAATTTTCAAACATTGTTTTAGTGGAACTGCGGTGCCTATCGGTTTACCCTGACTGGGTGCCAATAAACGCAAAAACTGCTTGTTGAATACCCCATTTTGTTCTTCAGCGCCAAAGAAAAACCCTTCTGGAGGTTGTTTGATTTGCAGTTCATTAATGTCTCCGTCCACAATGGCTAGAAGAACATCATCCGATAATTGTTCCATGCGCAGGATATTCAGGCTACTTTTCCCATCAACGGGATTAAAGTAGAAATCCAGTCCACGCCAGGCCGAAACTAATTTAGAACGCATTAGAAAACCTGTCCAACCAAAATTATTTGTTGTTTCGGATGCTTCTTTTCCTAAAGTCTCCGGCCTTATTTTCCCCGCTTCCTTGACTGCAGCTTGTATGAAATCTTGGGCCATAGCTTGGTACAATAAATTTTCAATAGTTTGATTATTCGGAGAAATACTCAACGCCCCGTCTACGAGCCTTTCCAACCAATTTGGATCGATATAGAAAAACCGAAGACTTTCATTGGGTAACATTTTTTCACTCGGAATCAAATACTCAAAGGGTACACCATATAGTAATAATAATTTCCCCAACCATTTGCTAATCGTCGTGAACAGTCCCGATTCTGAGCTTTGTGTAGCTCCTAAAGCAATTGCCCTATTAGATTCATCTTGCAGGAAGGTAACCAACTTTTTATGAACATCTTTATTCGTAGTAAATCTACCCATGGGTTATTTGGTATTAGGGTTTTTTTTATCAGGTTTCGGTTTGACCTGCTTTTCTTCTTCAATGATTATTTCTTTTTCAGCAACTACCTTTTTTTTAGTTTCCCACTTGTTTTTATGGGCTATCTGAGGCAGCAATTCTTTGTCTAACCAATCCAATGTTAATTCCGTAAAAAGATTGTGGTCCATTAAATCATGCTTGTCAGCCGGAAAATTCAAAATAGTTTTGAATTGATTTTGTAAGTTCATTTGATTCATTAGGAAATTTGCATTTTTTGTAGCAGAATTTTTATAATTATATACTGCCGAAGCAAAATATCGATTTTGCAATGCCAACAATTTCCCCAATTGCCAGGCTGCTGCATAAGAAATGTCAAACAAGCCCGATTTTAGGTTATAGCGTAACGCTTGATCCGAGGACGTATAATTCATGTAATTGTTTTCGCTATTTGGCCCTATTAATGGAATATTAAATGGGGAAAAGGGCCCGCGATACCAAGAGACCGTATGTTCGCCTACCCGGGTTTGATGGTTCAAGGCGGCATATCCGGCATTAAAAGCAAATTCCACAAAATCAGATGCAGTTGCTTCAGTTACGGTCGGGGGTGTATTTACGATTGGGGTATTACCTGTCATATTAAGCATGCCCACGTCAAGTTCCTCCATCAAATCGCCAATATCGTCCGGTCCATTATTGACAAATTGCCAATTTGCCAAAACCGCCATGCGGACATATTTGGTGTTTGCCGCAAAGGAAGGAGTGGCGTTTAAATAACCCTGAAACCCTTCCAATGATACCAAACAAGCGGTGCTTTCAATTCCTGTTGGACCCGATGTTGGGTTTTTTGGAAATCTATTGCCAACAACTACGGCGTAACAGCCATCCCCGGTCAATCCATCAATGATTTTATTGTCAGTATTAATATTTCTAATATGCGCCAACAAGGATAATTCGTCAATAGGATTTTCCGGAGATGTACCACATTGCGTATTGCAATAGGGAACGATTGCCGTAAATAGGTCTACTGGCAAATCAATAAAATTGCATTGATCACTAGGGCTTTCCCAAAGGTCTAATTTTCTTTTTGGCGTACCTTCCGCTATAATGGTCGGCCCTAAAGTACCAGAGGGTAATTTTCCAGCTTTGGGAAATTGCGGCAACCCATTAAGTGCAAATAAGTCGGCGACTGAACCCCCATTTATTTTTCCAACTACATTGTTTGAACCGGAAGGATTTGATGGCGGGGGATTAGGAAAATCACTTTTGTCAAAAACCAATAGGGCTACCCATGGTGGGGGTGGAGTGCTGGCCTTGGGATTTACGGAATCTGCAGGGTTGAGCATTCTTTCCCACGGAAGTGTAGTTCGGGTAATTACTATATTTGGAATAGTACTGCCAAAAGTTCCCTGATGTTTTGCAGGAGGAAAAACAGAATGAATATCAGCAGGACTCAAGGCGAAACGCGGCCCTTTTACCGATACGATCAAATCGGCATTAAAAGTGTTTTCTGCTACCTTGGGACTGATAATGGTTTGTTTTACACTTACTTTATAATCCCCATCTTCCAAGGGAGGTAATTTTGCCTGGACAAAGGTCATTTCGCCTACAGCGACCGGAGCACATTTATTATTGGACATACTTAAACTATTTTAATAAGCTAATCTGGTTTTTTTGGTAAATCTCCAAGCCTTGAAAGTGTTGGAGCTCCTCTAAATATTGTTTGCGGATAAGCGGCAAACAAAGCGGTATCAATATTGGTGTTAATTGTTTCTGTTTTTTGTACCTCAGCTAAAATAGCGGCCCTGACCGATTGGACATTTTTATCGGATAGGCTGTTATGGATAGTGTCAAAAGCTGAATCGGAATAGGTCTTTGCCGATCGTGGAGTTAAATTGCCCCTCGAAATTGTTTTTGGCGTCAATTGCCCGTCCTTGTGTAAGACCGCCAAGGAAATAGGGCCAAGGTCATGGGGTGGTACTGAGGCATCTGGTTGCAGTTCTGTTCCGACTGGTGCATCTTCTATTAAATTGGTCTTCGGATTAACTACCGGCTTTATACTGCCAGCTTTATATTGACCCCATAAGGAAACTGGCAAATTTCTGGTTTGAACAGTGCCTTTAAAGGTTGCGGATTTTTGATTTTCAATATTGACAATAGTAACTTCATGGGTGGCTTGCCATTGTAAATTTGACTTTTGCATTGGATTTACGCTCAAACTTGGTACGGGAAGGGTCGGCTTTAAGGAAGCCTTGTTTAAACTCAAGGATGTAGACGGTATAGCTGCGTCCGTTAAAATGGATAATTCCTTGGCATTAACGATATTGTAGACTAGACCCTTGGCTTTTACTTGCTTAATTAATCCTTTGGATATATTTATCTTAATCAATGGACTAGTAGTATTGCCTGTAGGGCTACTGATTAATAGGTCATTTGATTTACTATCTTTTGGTAAAAATTGAGCAGCGAATTCTTCCCATGTCAATGGTTTTACGGTTAGTTTATCGGTAGAGCCAAATCTTACGGTAATGGTAAATATAAATAGATGCACCTTGGCAACTCCTTGGAATGGATTCCCTTCCAATTCTACCGAAGCGCCCAATTCGATCGTTAATTTAATCTTTATGCCAAAGATGTCGATCGTTAGGGAAGCTCCAATTGTAATACCGGCATCTATCTCGTATCCAAATGGTGCCCAGTACATTAGAAAATCGGCATATACGGTAAACCATACCCGAAGCGGTCCGGCCTGAAAAACGGCTTCCAAACCACCACCGGCCATAATGGCATGTGTGGTCAGCGCAAAATAAATCCCTCCTTTAATATTGATTTCTGACGAAACCTTCCAATTGAATCCGAGTCTTGGCTCTTTTGGGAACCAAGGTTTTGGTTTAAAGACAGGGTTGTAACCGCCTAAAGTAACAATAAAACTTCCTGCCCGAGCTCCATCGGATTGATTCTTAAAGTAAATATAAAATGCAAAGCCCCCCTGTAATTTACAGTCTTTGGCCAATAAGTAGGAATCTGGATTTAATACGGCCGTAGCGGTTAAAATACCAATGGTCGGATTAAAAATAACCTCCATATCCAACTCCGCCAAAGCAATTGGGTAAGAGATACCATTTGGAACAGCCAACCTCGAAATGCCAATTAAAGCAATCTGAAATTCTGTTCCGAACGAAACTGTGAGCAGCGCAAAGGAATTAATTAATTCAAAAGAATTAAATTTAATTCCGGCAGCCAACCAATATTCCCCAATATCAGGAGGAATATATTTTTCCATGACTATCAAAGCCTGACCGGGATCGTTACCTCCCGGGAAAGTATTGCCGCCCATGGCACCTGCGACCAACGGAAAATTCCTTACCTCATTTTGTCCCGGTAAAATCAAATTACGATTAAACCCGAACCCTGCGGCCAATCCGGTAATAAAGAAAAATTCAGGACCGCCCAAAGGAACATCCAAAGTCAAAAACATAAAAAAGGAAGGATGCTTGTCAAGTACCGTATAGGCACCTAAAGCGGCCAGGTTTAGGGAACCCACTTTTAAGAGAATATCCCCATCATAATCTGGTGTGGTACTATTTTGAGGCATAATTTTAAATAAACCTCCGCTAATGTCAACCGCACCTTTATTAAAAGTAATATCGATACCTTGTAGATCCAAGGTGTAATTGTCCAAATCTTGTGGATCCTCGATAGGAATTCCAATGGTCAATTTCTGTAGGTCAAGGTCTAATCCGGACAAAGAAACCGAGCCATCAAAACCGATGAGTACATGTTTATCGCTTTTTACATATCCGGCACCGATCTGTCTCACGTCTAGAGGCCCAAATTTCTTATTGATCTCAATCCAAACTTCATTCTCCAGATTGCCATTTGCATTATAAAACCCTATAACGAAATTCTTGGAGTATGCTGTGCGAAATGAAAAAGATGGATTGACCGCTTTGCTGTTTCCCGTTTTTTTGCTCTTACCCGAACTCAAAAGATTTTGGGCTACAGGATTGGATTTACTCCCAGATTCTGTGGAAGATGGCCCGAGGGGCATTCCAAAATTATCCCCTCTCAACCCAAACCCAAATTCAGTTTTGGAAAAATCCCCTGTATTCAGATATAAGTATGATCGTATTTCAAAGCCATCAACATCGTATCCCTTTACACTGAATAGGGGTGCCCCATTTGCCCCTTTGATATCTATTCCGACACTTTCCAATTCGATGATTGGAACTGAAATAGTTGGCTTGCCCCCTGAGTCGTTTACCAAGAAAAAATTAAGTCCCGCAGGATCACCATTTAATGTCGTGCCACTTGCAGTTAGCCAATTGTTACTTAGTGTTCCCCCAGTCATCCATTTGCCCACCTGAAATACTACCTCGGCATCTTTACCAGATTTTGGAATAATAGCAAGGTCTTCAATATGCAGTCCTATACCATAATCATTTTTGACACGGATAATGGAAATGGCAATCTTCCCTTTGTCAAGTTCGAATAAGGTGAAAGAGGGCTGTTTGTTCAATAAGGTCGTAAAGGTGCTATAAACTATATTCTCCACTATTTGCAAAGGAGTGTTTGGATTGTTTAAATAAAAATTCGGATTCAGGGCATACTTAGCGTTATCTGTCAATAATCCCCAGTTCAAAGGTATGGCACCTCTTGTAACCACCGTAGTACTATTTACAGGTTGGTTCAACCACTTTGTTACAAATTGTGTGTCTAGAACTATATCTGCCAGAGTAGGTACCATAAAGTCCAACGCAAAATCTATCAGCCAAGCACCTACATCAGCGGCCTTTGATGGATCATTGCCAAAGGAGAGCTGTGGTGTTGGTAAAAAATTAATGACCAACGTTTTTGTTGTTGTTCCTTTGGCTTTTGGATATAACAGGATGAAAAACTGATCTGGGAATTGAGGTTCGTCATAACCAAAACTAATGCTTGGATTTGGTAATCCTGAATTGGATGGATCGGTGATATTTGGTAAGTTGACTACACAATCTATTTCAAAAGAAATATCAAATACCGGATCTCCTGTAATTGGTGTTTGTAATCCAATGCCGGTTTTATTTAAGGTAAAGACAAATAATGGTTTTATTAAAGGTAGGCCAACGGCTGTGGTTACCCATACGCCGACTACTTTGTTGACTCCAATTGTTCTTTCCCCAAATTGGATCAATACGGGAATTTTACTAGAGGGCTGGAATGCTAGTATATTAGGAGAGGATTTGGGAAAATATTTGTCCAATTCCAATATGGTTACCACCTTGTGCAGGTCTGCCATAGTAGTAACAATTTTTGTAGTAAACCAGGTGCTGATCCAATGGGTCGGATTATCTACCAATGTACTCAACGCGGCAAATAAGTCATTAAAGCTATTGATTTGAAAGCTATTGACTATCTTAATCAAATCCTCAATGAAAATGGTCAATTTACCGCTAGGATATTTTAGTGCATATTTCTTAAATCCTATATCTGCGACATCAAGTATCGCGGTCAAGATGGCTTGAGTACCCGCCGAAGAGCTGACAACTTTTGCGAAGCTGGTAAACGGAAAAAGCGGAAACTTTTCTTTATTGGCCAATAAGCCATCGAGCTCCAGGCCAAAAGTTCCATTGTCATAATCCATCGTTATGCCAATAGTGGTGGCCTGATCCAGTACAAAACCAAAAGTAGCAGTACCGCCAAGAACCATACTTTTTTCATACCCTATATCCGCATTAATGCTAATCCCCGGGGCTGCCGCCGGTTTGAATGTTGGTATTAAATTAATACCGTTGGTTACATCACTAGTAAAGGCAATATTCCCCCATTCAGCTACCTGAACTTCCAAACCATTGGTTTTATATTGAACAAGGCTGACCTTGTTGGAAGTGGTATGAAATCCAGCAGCACCGGGAATATTAAATAGCAAAGCCCCTATGTTTTTCCAATTAACGCTGGTACCATCTTCGAATTCCTTTTGCAACCAGTTCAGTGGATGGGCAATGACCGGGTAAAGGCCCCCTAGATTATTTCCTTCAAACAGCCCAAGTCCTTTAAATATATTAACGGCCAATTGACTGTTCGGGAATAAGTGGTCGTTTAAACCAAAGCGAAGAAAACCGGCCAATAATTGAAATGGGATTTCTTCAATTAATTGAAGCATATTTGGGCTTGGTTGCCGATCCGAGATTAGGGTAATCTGACCAACTGGCTCTGGCAGATTGTCGGAAACCTGTGCCAAACTTAATGCCCAATGATTGGCGGCAACTCCATTTCCAATTTTATAGGTGTCTGAAAAAACAAGTGCCGTTGTAAATTCTTCTATGCCAATACTGGCGTAAACAGTCATGCTATTGGATGCAAAATCCAATATCAGATTAGCCTCTAAATCGATTATTTTATGGATCACATATTTTAGCCTTATATCAATCTCCTTGGAGGTGATTGTAGGCATGGTTAGCCATGACGGAAATTTGCCATTCACCGATTGCAATGCTGCAATTAAATGGTTCACTTCTGATTTATTGCTCAGAATTTGACCAACCCTTTGATTCAGATATTCCGCTGGATGGTGAACCAGTTCCATTACTTTAGACGGATTAATGACCAGTGTGGTGGTCGTGGCGGAAGTATGCGCCAAATCCATAATGTTAAAAGCGAATAATAGATCTTCCACTCCTTTCGCAATGGTCGGCAGATTCAGGGAGGTTAAAGTATTGATATCAGTGATGACCTCATTGAATATTTCTGGCGTACTAAAAATATGTTCGATCTGCGTTGAAAAATAAGCTGGGGGATTACTGAGCATATTTCCCCAGGTTTCATCATTTAATACATAATTTTTATCACTTTCGATCTGTAGCAGACCTAATTGCGCACCAATGTTTAGCAAAGAATGAACGGTCTTATTTGCAGACTTGTTTACCTCTTCGGATAAAAAGGATATCAATACATTGAGCAATTCTTCGAATACATGCAACCCTTGCGCGGAACCAAACGCATTGGCGATATTGGTCGGGGATAAATAGTAATCTTTAGGTATGTCTTTTTTAGTCAATTCAGATTTTAAAAGCCCTAATACGGGGGAAATACCCTTGGTGCCAAAACTCACACCTAGAATAGCCGACCCCAAACTTGACCCGGTGGAAGCATTGGTATAGAGGGGTATATTGTTGCCACCGGAATTGGTCAGGGCGATTTGAATATCAATAAATGGGTTTAGATAGGAAGAGTTCATACCCAAAGAGACTCCTTCCATTTTGATGCTGGTGGTACTATTTATGGTCCCAGAGGTCTTAGTGTTGATTATTTCACCAATTCCGAATTGAACCGTTTTGTTATTATCCAACCAAATTTCCGTAACCAAGTCTGAACTTCCTGGAAGATTAATGCACCAAGGATTTTCGGAAGTGCCTTGACCTGTTGTTTTTGTAACGGTATTGCTAAAATTCCAAAAGAGTAATTGCACCAACGGCAAAGCCGATTCGGGATTACTGAAAACCTTATAGAGTTGAGAACGAATATACCCCCATGGATTGACAAAAAAATCATTTGGAAATGGTGTAGTAAAATGTGGCCATGTTGATGGTAAATCAATTCCTGAGGGCGGAGTCCATATTTTTCGGTTCTTAAATATAGCAGGCATATCTTGAACCAATCCGAAAGCGGCGGCCAAAATAATTCCCGTATTTCCCGCATGCTTGACCAAATTTGCGCCAATTGTATTTAGAATAACAATTCCAAGGCTTTCAATCTCACTTTCCCAATCCGTGGTATCCGTTCCAAATTGTAGCGTTGGGAATAAGCTCTTATTGATGGTCAGTTTGTTGATTGCAGCATCAAAATAGACACCTGTTCTTGGCTTCCAACCCATTAAAAAATTCAAATCCATTAAGGAAGCATCTATTCCCAAGGGTAGTAAGCCTGGAAGATCAAGCGTTCCCCTGCTTTCAGAAAGTTTTATTTGACCATTCACAGAAGGCACCCAATTGGTTTGGAAACTGGAGGTGTTGTGGGCATTTGGTAATTCTAATTGTAGAATTTGTACTTGTATTTCAGGGTTCAATTCCAAGGTCTGTGCCCCAACTTTTTTGGAAATGGGAATAGTAATCCCCAAAGCGAATATTAATTCTTGAACGGTTCCAGTGGGTTGCCATGCCTGCAACGTAAGCGAAATATTGTCTCCTGGCTCATACAATATAATTTCCCATGGATGGTACTCGGTTCCTCCAGAAGGGTCGAACCCTCCTCCTGATCCTTTAAAAATAGCTGCAAAATTCTCTAGCAAGAATGGAAATAGTACCACCTTATTACCGCCTATCGGAACGAAAGTATTTAAAGTACGGGTATAATAACCACCCAATGCAGCCAATGGGTTATGAATAAGGCTGCCCAGTTGGCTAGCACTTAGTAACATTCCATGATCCTTGACTAGCGGCCAGGTTGGTACATTTGCTCCTATAGGGGGTATTATTCCTAAAACAGCTGCTAGATGTTGGCCGATTTCTGGCCCATTCTGCAATTTTTTTATTAGGATCGGTTTGACCGTTGCTATAAAGGACTGTTCTAAAAACTGGCTCAATCCATGGAAGGGTAGAATAGTAATCGGCCCAAAATCAGTATCATTCCAGACCCCAAATAAGCATAGTCCAAAAACACTTTTTTGGTAGCTAAAATGAGTGGTCAGTGATTTTTCTTTTGAATCGATGGCATACGGCGAATTTGATTCGACCAATTGCATGGAAAGCGATAAATCACCGGAAACATGTACTCCCCCATCAGCTCCGAAACCTAACACAGGAGAAATGACAACGCGTTTTAATAGTTTATTGGTTGGAATGGGTGGAAATGCATCTAACTCAATTGACACTCCGTTGGTATCATTGGCACTCAATTTAAGATCTCCCCATGTACCAACGGCCAATTCCAATCCGTAATTCCGGAATTGGGTCAGCCGAATTCCACCAGGACCTGTGATACCGGAACTTCCGGGTAATTCATGGAGTATTTTTCCAACCTTGGACAGGTCAATTTTTCCAGTTCCATCACCGAGAATACCCATTAACCATGAAGCTGGGGAATCCAATATTGAACTCATGGAACCAACCACGGTAGTACCATTTTGCTTTTCAGGTAAGGCCAAGCCAAGGGCTGTTACCAAATGCCGTAATAATTGACTCTTTGGAAGTAAAAAATTATTCAAGGCAGAGGCACTGACCGTGGATAAAATAAACAACGGGATTTGAAGCGCCAAGGCAGCCATATCTACTGAAGAACCACCTGCTCCACTGTTGTACAAACCAATGACAGTGGGATTGGCACCGGAAGGAACAATGGATTGAAGACCAACGGACCAGCCCAGTGTGTTGTTGCCTGCCGCAAAATCCAACCCGCCTGTTAAATCCAATTCCAATCCAATGGAAGATTCTGTAAGGGATAAATCAATATTTAAGTCGTCATTCTTGAAATCAAATATCAAAGCCCCGTCGAGGCCTAAATCTGCCCCCAATTTTAAAGGTGAACTATCTGGTAATCCTAATCTGATTTTATTGCCCGTTAACAGACTTAATTGTACGCCATATTTATTTTGTGGTTTTGGTAAATGACTTAAAGCCGCAACTAGTTGTTTTTGTAATGCAGAATCATTTAATATATTCTTTTTTGCTGCTAAAGGCAGTGCGCCCAAAAAGCGTAGCGGATGATTTATCAAAGACATCCAACTTGCGAAATTCACAAAATAGACTTGTTTGATTTTTTGGATAAGCCCAATTCCTTCAAAGAAAGGTAAGATGCCATCAATGGCCGGGGGAACAACGAAATTGGGTTTTCCCATTAATGTTAGCAGGTTACTATACAGTCTGGTAGATCCAATTGATGTTGATAGTATTTGGTTGGATTGTTTGGTTAAAAAATTTAGGGGATTGGCCAATAAAGCGGTCCACGAGGTAGGGTTAAAACCGTAAACAGGGTTGGTCTGTTTTGGTGATGGTGTTTGGGTCTGCAAAATACCCAGCAGGTTCGTTATGTTTAAAAAAGCCTGAAGGCCTGGCATGCTATGCCCCTGAAGCCTAGTACTTAAGTACGCTATTAATCCATTTAGCAAAGATTCCAATAGTTGAAGGCCTTGAAGCGAAATGTAGCTTCCAACGACTTTGGGATTTGGACTTAGTTCAACAATGGTCTTGATTGCCGATGTGTTAATGCCAGAATCGTATAAAGACACTATAGGAATTACGACCCCATTTTTGTCCAAACTCAATCCAAGCTTCGCCGAACCAATTTGTAAACTATTGTTAGAACCGCTGATCAAAGGTGACCTTGGCCCTGCCGGATTGGCAAAAGTACAACTTAGCCCTGCAATTGGATTAAAGCTGTAATCAAAGGTATTGGTGGTTCCGATTGAAAAACCGCCTAACGATATATTGGCCTGTAAACCAAGTTCTTTGGAAGTCCATTCTTCTAAATTATATTCCAATCCAAAACCGATTTCATCAGCACCTTTGAAAATGAAGGGGGCCAGTCCGTTTTCAAACTGGACCGTCCATGGGTCGGATTCTGTTCCGGAAGCCACATCCGTTCGTGTCATAGGGACTGAGCCTGTTAAGGCCCACCCGATTAATTGCATCATTGGTAGGGCCGTATCCATTTGTCCGAATACCTGACTTATTTGGTTACGGAAATCCTGCCAAGGCGAGGTAAAAAATGTTTTGGGATCACTTAACTTTAATTGGGGCCAACTAGGTGGGAAGGCAATTCCCTTTGGTGTATTCCAAATATCTGTATTCCCTTTGGTAAATGCTTCTGGAAACATACCCAAAAGTGCCGCAACGGTAGCTCCACCTTTTCCGCCATACAAGGTCAATTCGATACCCATAAGCAAAACAACGGCTGAGGCCAAAATTCCCAGTTCCTGCTCCCAATCAGTCGTATCCGTCCCTAATATGATATCGGGAAATTTATGCCGATCAACTATCAAACCATTAATCAAGGCATCAAAATATAGATCTTTGGTCCGATGCCAACCCATTGTCAATTCCAAAACATCTACGGATAGATCTATTCCTTTCCCTATTTTATATGAAAGGGAAGGGGCATCGTATCCAGGCAATCTTAGTACTGCCGCAACACCAGGTAGCCAAAAGCCGCCAAAACTTCCTGAATCAAAAGAAGTGGGCAACTGTAGATTAAACAAATTGACCGAGATTTCAAAATTAAATTCCAAGGAGCCAATAGAAAAAGGCACCAAAACACCAAGGCCAATATCCAGATCCTCTCCTACAGTGGTACCCTGCCAGGCTTCGAGATTAATGACTACCTTTTCCCCAGGGGTAAAAAGTTCAATCCGCCATGGATTGCCTACCGTGCCACCAGCTTTATTGAAATTAGTGCCTATGCCATGAAGTAACTTGGCGAATTCTGGTAACAAATAAGGCCAGAAATAATTGCCCGTACTGTCTTTTTTACTTAAACATTGGCTGTAATACACGCCCCATGCCTTAAGCGGATGTTTTATTAGTTCATCTATTTCATCGATTAAAAGGGTTGGTGACCAATGTCCATTACCATTTGTAAAGGAAGGAGGAGCAATTAATCCAAGTATACTTGCTAGACTTCCGGCCAATGGGCTCAATGCGGCAATTTTATTTAATTCATCCTTAACCAACGTCGCAATAGCCTGCTTGGCAATTTGTACATCTTTTTTAAAATTGGTTAAATCAATCACGGGAAAGGTACCTCCCATAATATTCGCATTGAGGATTTCAAAGGTGGGATGTAAGTGTCTTTTCCCTCCTTTTACACCCAAATCGCTATAGCTCAATCCCAAGCGTATCGCATCAATTTCCAAATAGTCATCAGTTCCTGCCGTTCCCATACTTATTAAAGGAGGAGCCTCGGAAAGATTGGTGGTATTGGGATTATCTGCAGCAATCATTACTTCCAACATTGGAAAAAATTGACTTAAACCAAATGGAACCTGGGTGTCGTCACTAGCAGGAAGTTGAAATTCAAACAAATCAAAATCAGCTTGAATATACACTTGAAATTTATCTTTTAATGTCGGAAGGGGTTTAAATGAAATTGAGTCCAACTCGAAACCAGGATATATGGTATACGCATTTTTGCCAGCGGAGCTAACGGCAACCGTAAAGTACAAACTACCTACATCAACAAATTTATGAAGCATTATTTTATAGGGTTGCGCAGGTGTTCCCAACCCTTCAAATTTTTCAGTACCCAAGAACACCTGTACCCAAGTATTTAACCATTCCTGAAAAACCTTAGGACTACCCAACACCCCTCTTAACCAGTCTTTGAATATATTTGTTCCTTTCTTGGATAAATCTTCCCAATTGATAGCTGGCAAGTCTGAATTAATGCCAATCCCATGTAAAATACTTTGAATGATTTTTCCAATGTTCTTGGCCGAAGAATTATTGAGTTTAGAAAGCTGGGCCCCTAAAATGGAAAAGGCGGTTTCAATCCATTCTGAAGTTTGAACATCGGCTATAAGTTGTTGTAGACTTCGGTTCGTCCCTTTTTTTTCACCAGGTAATTTTAAATTTTGCAACACCAATTCTAATTTTGGTGCTTCGGAAAAATCAAAATTTACAGAAGCCTGAACACCATTGAAGGAGACATCATTGATTCCGGTACCACCTCCAAAAATGCCATCGCCCCCAACAATTTCCACACCAATTTCTATAGGATAATTTGCTTTGCCCAAGACTGCAATTGGTGTGCCACCCCGTGCCGGCATTTTTACCACGGGTAAAATGATAAAGGGTGCTATGGTAATAGGGCCTTCTTTAATTTCTTTTAAAAGTCCAGGCCCCCATATGGTGTTATTTTTTGAATCTGTATAACATACCAGATATATTCCGAGGTCTTCAAAGCCCCCGCCCTTTTTCGGAATGGGAATGGGAAACCATTCACGATGAAGGGTGTTGACAACCGCACCTACACCTGCACCTGATAGACTTCCGAATAATAGTTCCAACAACTTTTCAATATCTCCTCCGGTAATCTTTTCAAGGTTTGTTAAAGGATCAGAAAACCAATCAGAATTAAATGTAGGATTGTCAGGAGTTCCTTTTAAAATTCCGGTCAACAAACCCGCTTGTAATAATATCTTGTTGAAATCCGGAGGTAAAGCAGACATTGGCTTAGGTTTGTTGGTTATCTGATAAAAACAAAGCGGGGGAGGAATCCAACGTTGGAAATGTACTTCTTAAAGCAGATAATAACCTAACGTGAAACTTTATTGTGATTTAAAGTACAAAAAAATTATAATAGAAATCTTACTTTTCTTATATTTTAAAATGAAATGTCATACTTATGGTTAAAAAATCAGGAATGTTATACATAAATGTCAAGGTCTAATATCTTGGACAGTTAGCAATATCTAATGAGATTTTTTAATTCTGCTTGGCTTGATAAATTGATTTTAATCTGCTTTTATAGACAGATAAGAAATTTTTGTAATCGAATAGTATTTTATTTAAAATCAAAAACATGAAAAAAAGAATAACTAAACGCGTCAATGAAACAGAATTAATTCTAGTTTATCTGCTTTTTATGAGCAATTTCTCCCTTTTAGGACAGGTGGATGCAATCATTATCAAAGAAAATGGGAATATTGGTATTGGAACCAACAATCCGCAGGGACAACTACATGTTGTGACCTCGCAAGCCAACAATACAAATAGTTTTATGGTAACAAATACTGGAAATATTGGTGTTGGAACAGCAAATCCTAAAAACAAACTATCTATTGTTGGCAATACTGATTTTGATGGTAATGTTGGAATTGGGACAACCACCCCTTCAAATAAATTATCCGTTGTTGGCAATACTGATTTCGGCGGTAATGTTGGAATCGGCATATCAAATCCGCAGGCAAACCTTCATATTAAAAGCGGTGGACAAACTGCATTGTGGATTGCCGGTGATGGTCAGGTTAACCAGAAATCATGGGGAACCCGTATCTTGTTGGATAGGGCCAGTCAAAAAGGGGCTTCAGGTATTTGGATAACCCAAGGTGATAAGGAAAACAGCTGGTTTTCGGGCATACCCTATGACACAGGAAATGACTTCAATGGCTTCGCTATAGGTTATGGTCGTGCTGATTCTGACACATTACAGCAAAATTCCGAATATATAAAAAAGACCAAATTTATAATTCTGGAAAATGGAAATGTGGGAATTGGAAAACCTGACCCTTCAACTACCCTTGATGTAAATGGGAGTATAATCGCAACTTCAATAAACGGCGAGTTACCTCCGATTAAGTATGAAGTAAACCAAACTTGTAATACCAGAGATTGGTATTCACTTCAGGTAGATTCATTCATTATTAAAGCTTATTTGGGTGACGACGACGGGGGAACAATCAAAATTATTTTTACGGAATGTAGCACTGGTCAGGTTAGGATAATTACAGAGACGATGTATATTGCGCCAATAAACGCAAAAGGGGATATTTGGGGATGGAACAGGCAATTGGGAGGCGGAGACACACAATTTATTTTGGGCACGGACAGTCGTTATGATTTAATTCCCCATCCATGGAGTTGGATTTACATGCGAAATTATCACTCAAAATATACACCACCTTTAACAGAAGGAGCGGCTTGGAAAGGTAATGATACTTATAAGGTTGAATTTCTTACTAGGCCAAATATAAAAGCTACTATTATTATCTACGATAGATAATTGATAGGGGCTATTGAAAGAACAAATGAACTTTTCATATTCAAATATTTGATAGTTTAATATATTATGGATATTAGTCAGAAATCTATAGCCTATCAATAATTATTATGAATCAAAATTAGAGATTATTCCAGACTAATATTCCGAGTAAAGTTACTTTCAGGAAAATTAAGTTTAACATGGGTAAGATTACTTTAATTTTTTTATTTTAACTTTTGAACTATTTCATAATTGATTCGTTAAATTTAAGACTAGGATTAAAACCTAAAGATGAAAAACACTGAATTTGTAGACCTAGGACAATATGATGTTGTGCATGGATGGAATCCTCTGTATAAGGATATACCAGCCAATGATAATAGATTTAGATCATTTGATTGGAATCTACATAGAAATGCACCTGATAGTTTTCGTAATGAAACTGTTGCTGGAAATTATAATGCCCCTGTTGCCCTTGATCATCAAGGACATATTGTGCCCCAAAACGAATTGAATCGAATTTTACAACCAATTGCTGCTGCAGCATTTAATCATATACCCCGCCCTAACACCCTTGCTCTACTCAATACTTTTTTAACAGCGAATTATCCCAATTTTAATTTTAATCATGTTACTGATTACATCAACCAGGTACTCATAGCAAATGGTGCCGGATCGCATTATTTTATTGATTCTACCGGTCAGGATATCGAAGACTATATTGGTGGTTTCTTTTCGGTCATCACGTGGAATCCTGTCAATATTTGTAGAGCACCCCAAGATAGTCGTCGAGGAGGCACTCCTGGAAGAACAGTAGACCAACAAGTAATTAATTATATTGACATGCACCGAACACAAGTAGGTATAACGCTAGACCCAAATATGATTTTACCATTTCAAGATATGACAGGGCACTATACCAATAATCAATTAATAGCATTTATAGCGGCTTGCAATACTTCACTGACAAATCAAAATGTAATTGGAAAAGGCTATTATCAATTCAGTTGGAAAGAAAATCCAATTGCCAAGACAGGATTGATTCCTGGAGCATAGCATATCCTTGGCAATAAAAGCCGAATAATCAGAACTTGTTAGGCATCTTCTTTTAGACAATTGAGGAAATGAGAGGTATTGAACAGTACTACTCAGAAAGAAAATGGAATTTGGTTTTACTAAACTTATTCAAATCCTCCTTTAGGATAAATTATCTACTAAATAACCGTCATTTGTGTGAATCGTAGGTTACAAAAAAGAAGCTTATTTATTCGGTTGAATAAAGAGACTTTCCTATTAACTCCTCCAATACAATTCTGATTTTTCTTTGGCAGAAAATTTTTTAGGGGTTTGTCGTTTAATTTCTTTTACAATAGATTCTGTTGATTTTTTTACCATTTTAAGTGAGATTAATGGTTAATAATCTATCCTTAAGGCTTGTCTTGAAGATAACAAGACTGTCACTTAATTTTCAGCCTTTATCTGTCCACTTTTATTCGGAGCTTTATAGTATATTTATAGTATCAGAAGTAAAGCATTTTGCTTTAGTTCATTTGTAGGGTCATCAACAAATAGGATAACAGTCCGTTTTTGGAATTTATAAATGATTGATATATAATATATTATGGGGTTGATGTGTCATCCTGCCACCCCGACCAAGAAAATCCAATCACTAAAGTGGTTGGATTTTTTTTTTGAGATCATTGCCTTTTTGTGTTTAAGGAACTCATTTGATATCACTAATATCACATAAAGCGTTTACGTTTGGGTGACTATTTGGTACTAAAAAATCGCTTGACCTCCTCCCATTTTACAGGATAGTTAATCATGGTAAATTTATATTTAATTTAAATATTATAAACCCGACGGTTTTTTATTTGTAACGTTCAGAATAACAGTATTTTATATGATTTATTTAGTAACCGTATACGATACCGTATACGACTATTTTAAAAAAGTAAACCGCTGATAATAAATGTAAATAATTCATTATCAGCGGTTTAATTGTAGCGAGAGGGGGGCACGATCCCCCGACCTCCGGGTTATGAATTCTGTGACATTTGTACCAAAATGGTTTCATTTGATTATTAATCAGTTGTTTATGAAATGTATTATATTATAATAAAATCCTATAGGTCCAAGTAAAAACATCAAATGTTGTACCTATGTTGTACCTGGATTTTGTATATTTAGACATTCAAAGTAAGAGTTATGGCAACAATACAGGCAGTTTTAAGAAGGAAAGCAAACAAAGCGGGATTATTTCCTATCGCGATTCGTGTGACCAAAGATAGAAAATCATCTTACCTGTTTACCGGACAATACATTGACGAGAAGTTTTGGGACAAAAAATTCGATAGAGTAAGAAAATCACATCCCAATTCAAATCGTTTGAATAAGCTTGTGGCAAAAAAGCTATCGGAAGCGAACGATAGACTCATTGATAGTGATACTGAAGGTACGGGGCAATCTGCCAAGAAAATAAAAAAGAAAATAATTGGCAACGCCAAATTGGATTTTTTTCAAGCTAGCGAAATATTTCTTTCAAATCTTTTAAAAAGAAAGAAGTTCAACCAACACTACAATCAAGAAAAGCGATTGGGAATTTTCAAGGAGTACTTAAATAGTAAGGAATTAAGTTTTTCCAATCTGAATGTTATTCTTCTTAGGGGTTTTGAGACCCATCTCTTGTACGAGAGGAAAGTAGCCCAAAGAACAGCGATAAATTATTTAATGCTTATTCGAACAATTTATAATTTCGCGAGAGAGGAATACCAAGTTGATGATAAGAACTATCCTTTTGGTAAAGGAAAAATCCAGATCAAATTTCCCGAAACCGAAAAAATTGGATTGAATAGGGAAGAGGTTCAATTGCTTGAAACTGCTAATGATTTGACTCCCGCTCAACAGAATGCCGTAAATACATGGTTAACAAGTTTCTACTTTGCGGGGATAAGGGTTGGCGATGTCCTAAAATTAAAATGCCCTGATTTTAAAGATGATAGGCTTTATTATCGAATGGGTAAAAACAAAAAACTTGTTTCGCTAATGGTGCCAGAAAAGGCAAAGAAAATATTATATCGCTATATGTGTCTCATAGAGCATAAAGATGATTTAGTCTTCCCTTATTTAAAAGGTACTGATTTAAAGGATGAGAAGAGGGTAGCCACTCGGATAAAGACCATAACAAGAAACTTAAATCGACGATTGCAGATTGTCGCCGAAAAACTGGGTATCGAAAAGAAACTTAGTATGCATATAGCACGG
>TARA_R110002051_G_scaffold3333_1_pt1 | contig 77831 bp, 70 predicted proteins | sample TARA_R110002051 | Tara Oceans TARA_R110002051 (sample SAMEA4397023) | marine metagenome | biome: Polar Biome; feature: [MES] marine water layer (ENVO:01000295) within the mesopelagic zone...; material: water (ENVO:00002006), including particulate matter (ENVO:01000060) such as......
GCAATCATTACAGCTACGGGACGATAAGCGGACAATCAAATTTAATTTATGATTTCTCCGGATGCTCGAAATTCAACATCTTTATTTTTTCCTTTTCGTTTAAATTCAACATCGTAGAATAATCCTTAAGTTGCTCATAAAATTTAATATAAAATTTTCTACACTGTTGAATGAGAATGTCAAAAGGAGGTAGGTCACCTGTTCTATAAAAAAGAACAGCATCACCTTCAATCTCTGAAACTTTTAAGTCAATGTCATTGGCGTAGATAATTTTATTTAAAAGAGAGGGTATAACTATAGAACTCAACTCGATATCTGTATCACTCATAAATTGAGTAAAACCACTGATATCAGGTATACAAATAAGGGTAGGTTGTGTTTTCATAATCAACTTTTATTGGTATGAAGGTAGCATTAAAGTAATAACATTTTACTCAAAAAATTAATATTGACTTATTTGTTTAAATAAGTTAATGAATTACTCAATAGTGTCAATTAATAAACCTGTAGCTCATTAAATTTAAGGTAGAATATAATAACACAGTATTCAAATCAAACTTTTTAGCTACTAAAGTAAAACCTTGATGCTGTGTTATTTAACCAATAATCTAAAACCGTTTCTGTTCCTAAGGCAGTAGTTGTAATGGAAGAAGTAAAAGTTGAGGTTACTTGCATTGATGTGGATATGCCAAATAGTGGTGAGAAAGAAGAACTCACTCTAATGGTGCAAGCTGAAGTTGTTGTTGTTGAGCACAAAATCGATATCCAGGAAATTATTGCTACCGGCGATAATTTGTATGTGATCTCTAAGCTATCAAAATATAGACATACTCTCAAATGATCATCACCATAGTAATTGTTCTTTATATTATTTTAACTGGCCTAGCCTTTCTAGGGATCATTTTTTATGGAGCCCGTCCTTCTAAATCCCTTAGTTGGTTATTAGTTATCTTATTTCTTCCATTTTTTGGTGTATTATTTTATGTACTTTTCGGAATTAATAGGCGAAAGTTCAAAATTTTCAAGCTCAAACAAACCAAGTATAGGAAACTATACGATACAACCCATATGGATCAATGTGGAGAAGCAACTTTAAACAATTTTGATTCAAAAAAACGAACTCGCTTAGCTCGACTTTTATCAAACAATAATCAATTTCTTCCCTATAGCGATAATACCATTGAGGTTTTACAAGATGGGCAACTAACCTTTGATACCATTTTTAGCGCTATTTCAAATGCTAAGGAATTCATCCATATTCAATATTATATATTGGAGAAGGGGAAATTAATGGACAAACTCTTAGAAATTCTTGAAGAGAAAACTAAGGAGGGTGTTGAAGTCAGAATGCTTTATGATGCGGTAGGGAGTTTTGATTGGAAACGAAAGTCAATTAGAAGATTCGAAAAAATTGGTGTAAAAATATACCCTTCAATGCCTTTGCGTTTTGGAAGTTTGTTATTCTCTTTTAATTATAGAAATCACAGGAAAATAGTCATAGTTGATGGTAACATAGGCTTTACGGGAGGTTTTAATCTCACAGATAAATATATTGAACCTATCTCAAAAATGGGTGTTTGGCATGATACACATGTTAAGTTAGAAGGGCCAGTTGTTGAGAGTTTACACAAAGTTTTTATAAAGGATTATTACTTTGCGAGTAAAGAGGATATTCTTTTAGATTCAAAATATATTCCACAACTTAAAGAAAAAGGAGATAGTACCATTCAAATTGTTGCTAGCGGCCCAGACTCAGATTATGCCGCGATCATGCAGCAATATATTATGCTCATTAATCTTGCAGAAGATAAATTATGTATAGGAAATCCATATTTCATTCCTAGTGCTTCCGTCTTAAATGCTCTAGTTATTGCATCGTTGAGTGGTGTAAAGGTGCAAATATTACTTCCTCAACAATCAGATTCAGTAATGGCTCGATGGAGTATGCGCTCTTATTTTGAAGAAATGCTCAAGGCCGGTATGGAAATCTACTTATATCCTGATACATTTCTACATAGTAAGATCGTATTGATCGATGGGGAGATCATGTCCATTGGTTCTGGCAATTTTGACAATAGAAGCTTTGACCATAATTTTGAAACCAACGTACTGATATACGATTCTAAGAAGACTCAAGAACTCCAAGATTCTTTTGATCAGGATACTGTAAAAGCTCATAAATTAGACTTAGAAACATTCGAAAATCGCTCTTCCAAAGAAAAACTCTTCGAAGGTTTAGCTAGATTCTTTAGTCCGTTGTTATAATGGAACGTATTTAATAGCCATTTGCTAATTTTTTCCTTTTGATTGAGGGCGTAGGTATAATACTTGCCTAAATTAATTCTGACACTTTTATTATATAATAACAAGATGAAATCAAGGTGTAAGATTACTGTTTGTAGGCTTCATATTCTTCCTCGACTTTTTTATTCAATCTAAATATTTCCTGCATTAAAATAGAAATAATTCTAAATAAAAAGTTAAACTATCACGAATTAATAGTAATACTATTAAATTTGCATGAGTTAGTATTATTTTTAAATTCTAACCTTTTTAACTGATTCAATTTAATGTATATCCAAGTACTAAAAAAATTACAATTTGTATCCAGAGGTTTTGCCTATACGCTTGTACTTTGTGGAGTACTGCTCTTTTCGGCAACGGAGACTAATAATATTGGAACTGATCCAACTTATGAAGTTGTAGACTTTGACGGGGACGAGGAACGAAGCGACAAAGAGCAGGAAGAAGATAAACCTCAGAAAGAGAATCATACAGTCATTTCAATGAACAATTCTTCAACTTTTTATACCTTTTCATGCCTTCAAATTCGGATGTCTTTTCCGAGTTATCTCTTAACAGTCACACAAGATATTCCTTCGCCTCCACCAGATCGAGCATAAGTAATAATGCGCATATGTGCTGTTATTTCGCGAAAGCGGAAACCTTCAACCTCTTTTTATAAACCTCCATTCTAAACAAGTTTGGATTATCACTTGAAATACATCTTTTGAATGAAAACAATTATGTCACCTTGGCGTCGATTTGTAGGCTTGCTGGAGCTCGATAAACGCGATATCAAACAAATTTTTTATTACGCAGTTTTTGCTGGTTTAGTAGCTCTTTCGCTCCCTTTGGGAATACAGGCTATTATCAATCTTTTGCAAGGAGCACAACTATCTTCATCCTGGATTGTACTCGTTATTCTAGTCACACTGGGTGTTGCTTTTCAAGGGGGATTACAAATCATGCAAATTCGAATTTTGGAAAATATACAGCAGAAAATTTTTACTCGCTCCTCCTTTGAATTTGTCTATCGCTTTCCAAAAATGACATCTATTAGTCTGCGTAATCATTATCCGCCAGAGTTGGCCAATCGCTTTTTTGATACCCTAACAGTTCAAAAAGGCTTGTCTAAGGTATTAATCGATTTCCCAGCTGCCGTATTGCAGATTATTTTTGGCATTATTTTACTCTCCTTTTATCACCCCTTCTTTATTATATATGGGGTTCTATTGCTCGTTCTTATTTATATCGTCTTCAAATTCACAGCGAGCAATGGACTTCAAACCAGCTTGAAGGAGTCAAAAGCTAAATATAAAGTGGCCCACTGGATTCAGGAGGTAGCACGTTCAATGCTAAGTTTTAAACTTTCAGGGAAGACGTCTCTTGCTATGAATCGTAATGACCAACTAACAACAGAATATCTAGAAGCTCGAGAGAGTCATTTTAGGATATTGTTGCTGCAATTTGTCCAAATGATAGGCTTTAAAATATTAGTCACTGCAGGCCTTCTTTTAATTGGTGGACTCCTTGTTTTAAATCAAAAAATGAATATTGGCCAGTTTGTCGCTGCAGAGATTATTATTCTCCTTGTAATTAGTTCTGTGGAGAAGCTAATCAAAGGACTAGAAACCTTCTACGATGTGCTTACGTCGCTCGAAAAAATTGGGCAAGTTGTTGATTTGGAATTAGAAGCTCAAGAAGGAATTGATCCATTTGAAAATTCAAAGGAACTAAGTATAGAATTGGAAAATGTCGCTTACAATACTTCAGATAATATCCCAATATTAAAGGACATCACCTTTGCCATAAAAAATAAAGATCGTATCCTGCTTACTGGCGCTTCTGGGTCGGGAAAAACTACCTTCTTAAAGATGTTATCAGGTATTTCCTTTCCTACTTCAGGAACATTATATATCAATAACACCTCAATTAAAGGAGTGTGGCCCAATAAGTACAGAAGTAAGGTAGGACAAGTGCTTCCAGAACAACTTCCTTTTGAAGGAACGCTATTGGAGAATATCACCTTTGGTAGTTCGACTATAGATCGAGACCATCTCAATGATGTATTGACCCATGTTGGTTTGTTACCATTTATAAAACAGCAACCTAATGGTATTAATACCAAGCTTTATCCACAAGGTCAACAAATACCGTATACAATCTCAAAACGTATTGTTTTAGCGCGAGCAATTATCAATGGGCCTCGACTTCTATTACTTAAGGATCCATTTGAACATTTTGAGAATGATGAAGCGGCATATTTAATCGATTATTTATGTCAAGAGGAGCACCCTTGGACCATAGTTGTGGCTTCTAGAAGTCCACTTTGGGATTCCAAGTGTTCAAAGAAAATTAAACTTTCACAAGGAACATTATACACAGAAAAAAATGCTTAATATCTCACATAATCAACTCAATAAGAAAGTAACATTGGATGGGTATAGCGCTTTCGCGAAAGCGTTTAAAACGCGACACTTTAAGGTGTTTAATAGATTCTTAGTTGCCTTTGCCGTTTTGGTAATTGTCTTTTTGTTTTTACCATGGACTCAAAATGTATCTGGGAAAGGGTTTTTAACCACATTAACATTGGATCAACGTCCACAAACTATACAATCACCTATTCCTGGTAGAATTGAAAAATGGTATGTCAAAGAAGGTGACTTTGTTAATAAAGGGGATACTATACTCTTTATTTCCGAAATAAAAAATGAGTATCAAGATCCGCTTTTGGTCGCACGTACCAATGAACAAAGAGATGCCAAAAATCGATCTGTGGTATCCTATCAAGGAAAAATAAAGGCTTTGCAAAACCAAGTGAATGCCTTGCAAAATGAACGCGAGTTGAAGCTTTCACAGGCAAAAAATAAGCTAATGCAGTCTCGGTTAAAAGTCAAAAGTGACAGTATTGATTTTCAGGCCGCACTTACCAATATTGAAATTGCAGAACGTCAGTTCGATCGTATTGTAATTCTTCAGAATGAAGGTCTTAAGTCCTTGACAGATGTAGAGACAAAACGCCTCAAACTACAAGAAACTCAGGCAAATTTGATATCTCAAGAAAATAAGTTACTCGCCAGTCAGAATGAGGTAATTATTGCTCAATTAGAAATAAGCCGCGTTATCGCCGAGTATTCCGATAAAATTGCCAAATCTAGGAGTGAAGGCTTTACTGCAGAGTCAAGTCAGTTTGAAGCGGAAGCACAAGTTGCCAAACTTGAAAATCAATCGACAAATTATCAGATGCGAACAGATATGTACTATATCAAGGCACCACAAAATGGCTATGTTAATAAGGCAATACGCGGTGGATTGGGAGAAACTTTTAAAGAAGGTGAGAGCTTGGTTGGTATTATGCCTTCCAACTATGATCTAGCCGTAGAATCCTATGTAAGGCCTATAGATTTACCATTAATACACTTAGGAGAATCTGTTCGAATTCAATTTGATGGCTGGCCTGCTATTTTCTTTAGTGGTTGGCCCAATGCTTCCTTCGGAACTTATGGAGGTAAGGTGATTGCCATTGAAACTTTTATTAGTGACAATGGGAAATTCAGAATATTAATTGCTCCTGATTCCGAAGAGGCTCCATGGCCCGAGAATATACGTGTTGGTTCTGGTGCAAATACAATTGCCTTATTGGAAGATGTTCCCATTTGGTACGAATTATGGCGTCAATTAAATGGTTTTCCACCCAATTACTACACAGCAACAGCTGCCCAAACTACAAACAAAGAAAAGTAAATGAAACCTATTTTTAGATATATAACTATGGTGGTTTTTTGCGCTTTCGCGAAAGCGGGAACCTCCCAAAATGCAATATCAGATCTACAGCAAACCTTGTCGTTTACAGAGTATATAGGTTATGTAAAACAGCATCATCCTATTTTGAAACAGGCTAATCTGCAATTGGAGATAGGAACCGCAAACCTACTAAAAGCGAGAGGTGGTTTTGATCCTAAAATCGAAGTGGATTACGACCGAAAGAAATTTAAGAATACCGAGTATTTTGATCAGTTAAATGCCACGTTTAAAATACCAACCTGGTATGGAGTAGAATTTAAAGCAAACTTTGAAGAGAACACAGGAGCATTTTTGAATCCAAGCTTGACAGTTCCTGAGGGTGGATTATATAGTGCAGGTGTTTCCTTCTCTTTGGCACAAGGATTCTTGATCAATGAGCGCATGGCAATGCTTAAGAAGGCAAAATTCTTTTTAGACCAAAGCAACGCAGAACGAGATTTAGTGATAAATGAAGTCATTTTTGAAGCTAGTAAGGCCTATTTTGAATGGCTAGAAGCAGCACAAGAATTTACAATTTATGATCAATTTTTAAACAATGCAGATATTCGGTGGAAGGCTGTAAAACGCAATGTTGAAGTAGGTGAAATGGCTGCCATAGATTCTGTAGAGGCAAAAATTGCACTTCAAAGTCGAATGCTCAAACTCGAAGCCTCCCGCCTTAAACAAAAGAAAGCGGTGTTACAGCTAAGTAATTATTTATGGATTGACGAAGTCCCCGTGGAACTCCAGGATCAAGTCACGCCTTTAGTGCCTAATATTGCGATGGTAGTATCTTCATTAGATTTGAAAGGCAATCGATGGAACGATGATATTTGGATGCAACATCCGAAATTGAGAGGCTTAGATGCAAAAATAAGCGGCCTCAAAATAGATCAGTCTTTGAAACGAAATATGCTTTTGCCTAAGCTCGATGTTCAGTATAATTTTTTATCGTCTGAGGGGACCCTTTTTGAGATGTATAACACTTCAAATTATAAGGCCTTTGTGAACTTTAGTGTTCCTATATTCCTGAGAAAGGAAAGAGGAGATTTACAATTGGCAAACCTAAAAGTTCAAGATGCCAATTTTGAAAAAGTTGCTGTATCACTGGTCATACAGAATAAAATGGAGGCGGCCAAGGCCGAGATTGCTTCCTTAGATATACAGCAAGACTTAATTAAAGAGATTGTTTCAAATTATGGAAGAATGCTCACTGCAGAAGAGCGCAAGTTTGAATTAGGTGAGAGTTCATTATTCCTTATCAATGTACGTGAACAAAAATTGATTGAGGCCAGCTTAAAAGAAAATGAACTTAAAATTAAAACCCTCCATGCCAATGTGCAATTATTTAATGCCATGGGAATAAGTGAAGTGTTTTAATAATTGTTTAATAATTATGATATTATGTTAAACAATTTGTATCTTGTTTGTCCGTGCGATAACCGACATTTATTATACAATTACCATAACTATGAAGTCTATTAAGACAACCCAAGAGGAGCTCTATCCATCTGGCTATGACGCTATATTGGATAGGATAGCCTCTATTGATACCATCGCTTATAGCCCATCTAGAAACTATATAGATGGAGCTGTCAGTTATTTGTCGCCCTATATATCTCGCGGAGTAATTTCTACTCAGTTTGTTTATCAATCTTTATTAAAACGTGGTGTTCAACCCAGCGCCATGACAAAGTTTATTCAAGAATTGGCTTGGAGGGATTATTGGCAATTAATTTGGGTTGAAAAAGGTGATGCTATTAATACGGATTTAAAACATCGGCAAACTGCTGTGACTAGTTATGAAATTTCAAGTGCATTAGTTAGAGCAAAAACAGGAATTAAGGCAATTGATGAAGCTTTAACGATATTTTATCAAACGGGCTATCTTCATAATCACCTTCGAATGTACATAGCATCTATTGCGTGTAATATTGCTCAAAATCATTGGAAACATCCCGCACAATGGATGTACTATTATTTATTGGATGCAGATTGGGCAAGTAACGCATTGAGTTGGCAATGGGTAGCTGGCTCCAATAGCAATAAGAAGTATTATGCAAACCAGGAAAACATCAATACCTTTTGCTATAGTGACCAAACTGGAACTTTTCTAGACGTATCCTACGATGATTTTGCAAATCTCCCCATTCCAGAGGTTTTAAAACCAACAGAAATCCTCAGGTTAAAAACACAACTCCCTGTGCAAGGTGCTGTAAAAATTGATTCCAAGCTGCCAACCTTGATATACAACTTTTATAATCTAGATCCTCTGTGGAGATCTGATGAAGCAGTAAATCGAGTACTCTTGCTTGAACCATCACACTTTGAGATGTTTCCTGTTTCACAAAAGACGATTGATTTTGTGATAGAATTGTCTAAAAATATCAAAGACATTCAAATAATCGTTGGCGAGTTTTCAGAGATAAAACCTACCTACCTTTCAAATGGAGTAGTCTTTTTTAAGGAACATCCATTGAATAGTCATTATGTTGGTAATGAAGACTCAAGAGAATGGATGTTTTCGGTCAAAGGTTTTTACCCTTCTTTCTTTGCTTTTTGGAAGAAATGTAAAAAGGAAATCCAATGGTAAACCGCCAGAAAATTAATATTGTCTGGCTCAAACGCGATCTTCGATTGCAAGATCATGAGCCACTTTACAGAGCTGAACAAGCAGGTATTCCATATATAATTATTTACCTATTTGAACCAACGATTATAGAGTATCCTGATACGAGCTTACGACATCTCCAATTTGTGTTTCATTCTATTAAATCTCTCGATACTCAGTTGCAGAATTTTAATCGGGAGGTTGTTGTATTTCACGCAGAAGCACTCGAAGTTTTTAATTTTTTACAGCCGTCTTATGATATCCAACAACTCTTTAGTTACCAAGAAAGTGGCATAAAAATCACTTGGAATCGTGATCTAAAGGTTCAACAATTTTGCAGGGAGAATGCGATTATATGGAAGGAGTTTCAGCGAGATGGAATTATTAGGGGTATAAAAAATAGAGATCTGTGGAGAAGCAAATGGTATGAAACCATGCACTCACCACTAATAATAAATACGTATTCCCAATTGGCTCTTGAACGTGTCACTCATTCATTTTCATTAAAGGAATCACTACTCAAAAAGTTAGAAAAATATCCTAAACAATTTCAACCAGCAGGAGAAGAAAACGGCTGGAAATATCTCCGTTCATTTACACAGAAAAGAGGCTTTAATTATCACAGGCATATTTCAAAACCCACTGAAAGTAGAATAGCTTGTAGCCGACTTTCTCCATACCTCGCTTGGGGAAACTTAAGTGTAAAGCAAGTATTTCAGTTTGTAGGGACTCATCCTAATGGTATCCAAAACGACCGTGCTTTTTCAGGAATGTTAACTCGTTTGCATTGGCATTGTCATTTTATTCAAAAATTTGAGGTGGAATGCAGTTATGAAACAGATTGCATTAATAACGGTTATGAGTTATTAGAGCATGAAAAAAATGAAGCCTTCATCAAAGCTTGGGAAACAGGACAAACGGGTATTCCTCTAGTAGATGCCTGTATGCGAGCAGTCGTCCAAACAGGGTGGATTAATTTTAGAATGCGTGCTATGCTTGTATCTTTTTTAACCTTTAACTTAGACCAAGATTGGAAAAGTGGTGCTTATCATCTCGCATGTCAGTTTTTGGATTATGAGCCGGGAATTCATTATCCACAATTCCAAATGCAAGCTGGAACCACAGGAGTAAATACGGTGCGACTTTATAATCCTGTTAAAAATTCTCAAGAACATGACCCTGAGGGAATTTTTATTAAAAAATGGATTCCTGAACTTACAAATGTACCTCTTGCCTATATACATGAACCATGGACTATGAGTTTGATGGAACAGAATTTCTGTGATGTAATCATAGGAGAAGATTATCCTTCTCCAGTAGTCGATCTAAAGACAAGTGCTCAAAGAGCTAGAGAGAAAATATGGGCACACAAGAAACATCCTGCGGTAGAAAGAGAAAAGAAACGTATCCTAACGACACATGTTAATCATAAACGATGAAAAAAAAACAACTCCCTCAAAAGATTTGCTTGGTATGCAAGCGACCCTATTCATGGCGTAAAAAATGGGAAAAGAATTGGGAGCAAGTAAAATATTGCAGTGAACGCTGCAGACGTAATAAAACTTAAATGAAAACAGTTCATCTTATTTTTCCACACCAACTTTTTAAGGAGTTCCAACTCCTCGAAAGTGAAACTGAGGTATACCTTATTGAAGAGTTTCTCTTTTTTAAACAATTCCCTTTTCACAAACAAAAAATAGCCTTTCACCGCGCGACGATGAAGCAATATGAGGCCTATTTACTAAACCTAAATAAAAAGGTAGAATATATCGAGTCGGCTCATGACATTGCCGATATCCGCAATCTTATCCCGTATTTGTCAACCCAAGGGGTTACGCATATTGAATATATAGATCCTACCGATAATTGGCTCGAGAAACGGATTGAATCTGCATGTTTAGAGCATTCCATTCAACGGCAGGTTTATGATTCTCCTTTATTTATGAATACAAAGGACGACTTGCAACCTTTCTTTCGTTCTGATAAAAAGAAGTACCACCAAACCACATTTTATAATGATCAGCGTAGTAAGCGTTCTATTTTAATAGATCCAGATGGAAAACCTACTGGAGGTAAATGGTCCTTTGATGCCGAAAATCGCAAAAAGTATCCTTCTAAAAAAACGCCCCCTCATATACAGTTTCCTGATGTGGATGCCTTTTATACTGAGGCTTGTACCTATGTAAACAATAATTTTTCAGATCACCTGGGCCAGCTTACAGATCACGCCTTATATCCAACTAACTTTGAAACAACTGAACAATGGTTTCAGCAATTCTTGGAGCAGCGATTTGTAGAATTTGGCACCTATGAAGATGCTATCATCGCTGAAAATTCTATTCTCAATCACAGCGTTTTGACACCTATGCTCAATGTGGGATTGATTTCACCGGATGAGGTGATTGCTCAGAGTCTCGCTTTCGCGAAAGCGCACAACATACCCATCAATTCAGTAGAAGGTTTTGTACGTCAAATCATTGGTTGGCGAGAGTTTATTCGTGGAATATATGAGAGTAGAGGAAGTTATGAACGGACTCAAAACTTTTGGAAGTTCAAAAGGAAAATCCCAAACTCATTTTACGATGGAACGACAGGGATCTATCCAATAGATCAAACCATAAAAAAGATACTTCAAACAGGATATTGTAATCATATTGAACGGTTAATGGTATTGGGTAATTTTATGTTGCTCTGCGAGTTTGATCCTGATGAAGTCTACCGTTGGTTTATGGAACTGTTTATAGATAGTTATGATTGGGTGATGGTACCCAATGTCTATGGTATGAGCCAATTTTCAGATGGCGGATTAATGGCAACAAAGCCTTATATAAGTGGAAGTAATTATCTTATGAAAATGAGTAATTATAAGAAAGGGGAGTGGCAAGTGGTCTGGGACGGTCTCTTTTGGAGATTTATGGATACCCATCGAGATTTCTTTAAAAAGAATCCAAGATTGGGTATGTTAGTAAGTATGTTTGACAAAATGCCTAACGAAAAAAGACACAAACATATTCAGACCGCCGAAGAATACCTCGATACACTTTAGTCATACTTATGGAAATAGAGATACTAAATTTACTTTTTGACAGCGGACTTTTAGTCTTAATCTGGATGATACAGCTTATCGTTTATCCTAGTTTCTTATACTACAATAAAGAAGCATTAGTATCCTGGCATAGAAAATATACTCTTAGACTTGCTATTATTGTTATTCCATTAATGTTTGGTCAATTACTCCTTACGAGTTGGCAATGGTATCAGTTACAAACTCTCGAAATGACGATGCGTCTACTATTAGTGATTGCAGTTTGGGTTTCCACCTTTGTACAATTTGTCCCAATTCATAATAAAATCACACAAGGGAAGGCCACAAACCAACATCTGAAGCAGTTAGTACATCGCAATTGGCTGCGAACAACACTTTGGACACTTATTTGTATCCTAGGTATTTTCTTAGTGATCACTAAATAGTGGTAGCAAGGCGGCGGTTAAAACTCCTTTTATTTTTATCTTATAAGCCTCTAAGTGGTACTTTAAAGAAGATTGTTAATATTGTGTTTAACATAATACATAATAAGTTAAACAATTTGTATCTTTACACTCAATTAGGTTATCGGCGGTTTAAATAAAAGTTAAGCTCTGGGCCTATTAAAAAGAATGCTATGTTTGGATTATTCAAGAAGAAAACGGAAAAGGAAAAATTGTACGAACAATATCAAGATCTCTTAAAAGAGGCTCATAAACTATCTACTACAAATAGGAAAATGAGTGACCAGAAAGCCTTTGAAGCAGAAGAGGTCATGAAACAATACGAGAAGATTAAGTAATTAAGCATGGATTCAAAAAAGCCAGATACTGTTGTTTTTAATGAGGATACTCAGCAATATGATGCGGCATTAAAGCCGTATGCAACTTCTGTGGGTGCTCCTGTGATTACTACCACAGATACAATTGCCTGGAAGAATAGAAGTATCAATAAGTTGAATCATAAAGTTCAAACCCGTTTTCAAGAGATTAAAGAGCAGTATGAGCAGCTCATGAATGAGTTTGAATACAACAGTCTTATCTATAGCGCTAAATTTTCTTTTGAGCCAATCATTGGTCAAACCTATCATTTGTATGCTAGAGATAATGGAGAGAATTTTCTATCGATTATTGCGCCAGATCAATGTCGTTTTGACGCCTTGGGGAGTTTTCAATTAAATGCAGACCAAATATGGGAAAAAGTAGCAGCGAACTAATTCTTGAAAGAGAACTAACTGAGCGTAAATTAGATCGAATTATTGAAATGGCATGGGAGGACCGCACGCCCTTTGAAGCAATAGCCTTTCAGTTTGGGGTTGTAGAGAAGGAGGTTATTACATTGATGAGAGGCAATTTGAAATCATCAAGTTTTAAACGCTGGAGAAAGCGTGTCAACAGTGGCGTAAGCACAAAGCATTTAAAAAAGCGGAGTACGGAAATTACACGCTTTAAATGTTCGAGACAAAGGGCTATTTCTGGTAATAGGATAAGTAAACGCTAATTACTTTTATTCAATGGGGTTTGTACACATATCAACCTCATAGAGAACATCTACCTAATATTATTCTACTAAGCATATGCAGTATTCCAAAGAAGATATCCAAGCCATGGACAGAGTCACTCGCTTGAAGATTATTAATTCAGTACCAGGAATCAAACCTGGGAATTTAATTGGAACAGTTTCAAAAGAAGGTATTACAAATCTTGCGATTTTCAGTTCGGTAGTTCACTTGGGTAGTGATCCAGCCTTGTTAGGTTTTATCTCAAGACCTAGAACTGAAGAAGTTGGACATACCTACACTAATATTATAGAAACAGGTTGTTATACCATCAACCATATTCATCCATCATTTATTGAAAATGCCCATTATACCTCGGCCAAATTTGCTTCAACTGAATCAGAATTTAAACGCTGCAGACTAACAGAAGAATACATTTCGGCATGCAAGGCTCCCTTTGTTAAGGAAAGCACCTTTAAAATGGGGCTACGATTTGTGCAAGCGATCGAAATACCTTTGAATGGGACTGTCCTTATGATTGGTGAGATAGATTATCTTATACTTCCTGAAACCATAAATGGTGACATTGATCTAGAACATAGCAAAAGTGTTGGAATTTCTGGGCTTAATAGTTATTATGAAGTAACTAAAATAGGGCAGTATCCTTATGCACGAATATCAAATATTCCGAAAATGTAGATCAACTCAAGCGTTGCATCAGATTGAGCAAATTAATCTCGGAATCAGATAATTGAAATATGGTCAAAAAAAAAGGCTCGCAATTGCGAGCCTTTAGTAGTTTATATAGTTGCTGACGGCCGACCGTGTAGTCGCTTTTCGATTTTCTTTTTTTTCACGGTAAGACGTTTCATTACATCCATCAATTCAGAATCTTTGGTTGTTTTATATATTTCATTGATTGCTAGAATTAGTCTTTTGGCTTCGCGAGAAGCTGCTACACGATCACTTGTAGACATATGACTCATTTTAGCATTCTCAAAGTCAGTGGCTTCCTTTAAAATGTCCATAGCATAGTTTTTTTGATAATCACTTAAAGATATGTTTCCACAATGAATAATACAAGTATCAAGTATCGAAATTCCCTATGGCACAATTAAACAAACGTATTTTGGGGTGTTAAATTGTTTATTTCTTTTACAAAATTGACTTTTTTTTGCACAAGCTAATCTAGTAAGAAGCATTGCAGTAGCATTCTTAAATATTATGGATGTGTGCTCTTTCCTAACTGCCGGACAGGCAGGCGCGAAAGCGTACTGACAACAACTATCAGATAGAGGTGGATATTCTTAGCTAATAATCAATTCCCTTTTCTTGAGGAGATGAACTGCGAGGTAATTTTCGTTTCTGGATAAATGGATATTGATTTCTATTTATCAGGGAAATCTTCTGAAGTATAAATCTTATGAATTACTTTCCAAGTTCCTTGGTATTTAAGCAGTAAGAAGTAGTCAGTAAAAATCCCTCTATTTGGTATAACTATTTCAACTTTGGCAGAGGCAGCATCCTTTGTATAATCGATAGATATGATCTTGCCTACGCGATTACTTTTCCTACCTTCTTTTATACCTCCAATATAATCTTTACCATTCCAAACTCTAAGGCTGTCTCCGGCTACAGAATACAGATTTAAATCTGGATGGAATGCCTTGGTTACACGATCGGGAATTCCGTTTGCTGTACCTTCTATGTAATCTGTCAAGGTAGAGGCAATCTGGTCGTATTCTGTTTGGGCATTGGTTGTTCCTAATATTGCTATAATCATAGTGATGGCAGCTAAATATTTGATTTTCATGATGATTATTTTAAATGAATGAGGTGGGTTTCATAGTTGGCTCCTTAAAAATACAAAGAAATATGAGTTAAATGAGAAAGTATTATTTCATAATGTTGAATGGTTTTGGCAAATCAATTCTTAAGTAAACAAATTAATATACTGAATACGGATTAATACCTATTTTTTACTCTAGGCAACCTTTTTAAATCTAACGACGTCTTATAAATAGATCCCAAAAAACAACTGGATGAAAAAACAACTACAACAACCATTTATAGTCATTGCCTTATTTTTAATTGGATTTCTAATCATGGACTATTTTGAAAAAATAGCCTTGGAATTAATGACCGAAGACAATGTCATCAATATTAGTACAAAGTATAGTATCATTTCAGCCTTCAATATACTCTACACGCTAATCTCGTATTGGTTAATCAAGAAGTATAAACTCATCGACCTTGCTGGATTGGGTAAACATCCTTTAAAAAATTGGTTCTTATTATTATTTCCACTCTACATAGTACTCCTGAATCTTCCAGATCCTGGTGAAATTGATTTTAGTAGTATTTCTATGATCAATTATATAGTTGCAGTTGTTTGGGTGCTATCTATAGGATTTTCTGAGGAGTATATGTTAAGAGGATTTATTCAATCTATCTTGCTCAAGTATTACTCAAAATCTAAAACTAAATTGGTCTTATCTGTAGTTGGGGCGGCTATGATTTTTGGGGTATTACATTTAGTCAAATTTGATAAAGGTATTTACGGTGAAATCTCACAAGTGCTCTACGCCACTTTTATTGGAACCATGTTTGGCGCTTTATTATTGAGAACACATAAAATTTGGCCTTTAATAATATTACATGCACTCATAGACCTCTCTGGAAATTTAGAATATTTTCAAAGTTCGCAAATCGTTGTCAATATGAGTAGCCAAAGCCAAGCTTCGCTAGAAGACAGTATGGTTAATGTATTGATATTATTACCATGTTTTATCTATGGGTTATTTTTGCTTCGCAAGGTAAAAGTTGAGGATGTTCAGGCTAAAATTGAAAGCTAGCATCATACAATTGATTTTTAAGCCTGATAATTATAAGGGTACATCAATTGGTTTCGCCTTGACTTTCTTAGCTTTGAAGTTGCTACATTGAAATAAGCAGCTCTTGGATGCGTAGATGATCATTTTTTTTTCGCTTTAAGCGAAATCAAAAAGATATTGAAGTTTATCTTAAGAATGCAGTTTATGACATAGGTGAGTCGATAAAAAGTTCCAATATGACAAAAGAAGATCTCATTGAAGTTCATCACAGAATAGAACCTCACATTCACAATACTCCCATTCTAACGTCCACCCTCATCAATGAAATTGTAGGTGCGGATGTATTTTTCAAATGCGAAAATTTTCAAAAGATGGGCGCTTTTAAAATGCGGGGAGCTACTAATGCCATCATGCAACTCACTAATGCCCAAAAGTCAAGAGGAGTCGTGACGCATTCATCGGGAAATTTTGCGCAAGCCCTGTCACTTGCTGCCAAAAGCCTTGGTGTTACATCCTTTATCGTAATGCCATCATCTGCACCTCAGGTAAAAAAAGATGCTGTAAAGGCCTATGGCGGAAAAATAATAGAGTGTGAGCCTACGCTAACGGCTCGAGAGCAGGCAGCAAAGCAGATCGAACAAGAAGAAGGAGCCACCTTTATCCACCCTTCTAATGATATGCACGTTATTTTGGGCCAAGGAACGGCTGCGAAAGAACTCTTAGAAAAACAGCCTGACTTAGATTATATAATTACGCCAATAGGTGGCGGCGGACTCATAGCTGGGACGGTGCTATTTGCTCGGCAATTTGGAAAGAATTGTAAGGTTATTGGTGGCGAACCTATGGAGGCAGATGATGCATTTAGGTCTTTACAATCTGGTAAGATTGAGACAAATAAAACTGCACTTACCATAGCCGATGGTTTAAAAACCCAGCTTGGAGACATCAACTTTCCTATCATTTTGGAAGGGGTTGACCAAATAATAAGAGTTTCAGAGGAGGAAATTATAAACGCGATGCGTTTGCTCTGGGAACGTCTAAAAATTGTATCAGAGGCATCATCAGCGGTTGCACTTGCTGCACTTATTAAGGAAAAAGCAACTTTTAAAAACAAAAAAGTAGGCATTATTATTTCTGGCGGAAATGTCAATCTCTCAAATTTGCCGTTTTAAAATTGGCTTGGTTGCGTATTAATTGTGTCAATATTACCTTTTATTAACTCCTAGCTTGTGTGTAATATCAAGTCATTAGACGAATCCTGCGGCTTAATATCTTTCTAAGAACTTCCCTAAAACAAAAAAGGCAGTCGCGTTTGTACGTAACTGCCTTTTATTCAAGTAGCGAGAACGAGAATTGAACTCGTGACATTCAGGTTGTGAAATCATTGCTAATGATCTATCTAAACTAATTTTTTATCCAATTAAGACCTAAAACAAATCAAATAATTTCCTAAATATTCTCGTTATAAAAATGTATACTAATAGAAAGAATATACAAATAGTAGACAATCTTGCTATATTTGTGTAATAATACCTGTAATTATGGGAGCAGTAGAACTTAGAGATAAATTAATACAGTTGATAAACACCGCTGATGAAAAGTACTTAAAAGTGCTTAATGCATTTGTGGAACAAGGAAAAACATCTGATACTGATGTTGTCGCCTATACTATGGATGGAACTGCCTTATCTCGAGAAGAATATATAGAAAACAATAACCAAGCAGTAGTTTCCTTTAAAAAAGGTGATTTTAAAACGCAATCTCAAATGCGTGAAAAATTTGGAGTTTAATTTATGGGAATTAACTTTAATGAAATTGTTTGGTCTTCCCAAGCTGAACATGACCTCGATTTAATTCTAGAATATTATCTAGAAGCTTCTCCTGAGTATGCCCACAAACACATTATCGATATCCTTGAAAGTGCAGAAAAAATGGTTTTCTCAGAACAATGGCAAGTAGATGAATACGATTCTAATTCTCGAAGAGCAATTATAAATAGGAGATTTCGAGTTCTCTATAGAGTCGTTGAAGATATGGTTCTTATTACTCGGATATACCCAACACAAAAGGACCCAAAAGGGATTCTAAAGAAATAACTTGGAATAATTTTTATTGACAAGTTCTCCTTTTAGAATGTAATAGCCCTCTTTCATACATCCAAGTATACCATATTCGTATCAGAGATAAAAGTTAACCTTATTATTGCTCGTTAAAAAATATGAATGAATTTTCTTGTTGTACAAGTTGGGATACTTATTGACATTTCAAAGTACACCATCGATTTCAAATATCAAAAACAACAAAGACTCTCTCAAAACAAGAAAATTGCTTGTAAAGTATGTCTCTAAAATCAATCAAACGATAACAACCTAAAAAGCAAAGCCCATAAATGGCTTTGCTTTAATATTAAATTCTAATTTTGAGAGGTTGATTAGTAAGATACTCACGTTCAGAACAATCCCTTATAAGGGATACTTTTTAGTAAAATGATCGTGGAGTTAACAGTGTTTCACCTATGTTGTACCCAAATAAAAAAAGCAGCTACAAATGAATGTAACTGCCTTTTATTCAAGTAGCGAGAACGAGAATTGAACTCGTGACCTCCGGGTTATGAATCCGACGCTCTAACCAACTGAGCTACCTCGCCATAATCACCAAGCAATAAAATCGCACTGCTTAAGCGGGTGCAAATATAAAAACTATTAATGGTTGTACAAACTCATAATATCAAATAAAATTAAATTTATTCTTTTGAGGTAGCGATTAGATTCGATATATTGTCGCTGTTAACAAAATAATATATGAGTGATAAAATAAAGTTTGAGATAGAGTTTGTGGTTCAGGCATCGCCTAGCCTTCTATATCAATACATGGCAACGCCTTCTGGAATGAGTGAGTGGTTTGCCGATAATGTGAATTCACGTGGAGAATTCTATACGTTCATCTGGGACGGCAGTGAAGAAAAAGCAATATTACTCGGAAAAAAGAACGGCGAACGCATCAAATTTAGATGGGTAGAAGATGAAGACGAGGATTATTATTTTGAATTGCGTCTGGTAGTAGATGAAATTACAAAAGATGTATCCCTAATCGTAACCGATTTTGCCGAAGAAGATGAGGTAGATGAAGGGAAGATGTTTTGGGAAAATCAGATATCAGAATTGAAACAGGTGATAGGTTCTTCTTAGAAAATAGACACTATATCTTATATTTGCACCGCGCCAGAAAAGGCGCGGTTTTTTTATGATAAACGACAACGGATCCTTACTCGCAGAAAAAGATATGCATCTCTCGCCCTTTAACCGTGCTTTTTTATACGGCGATGGCGTTTTTGAAACCATCAAAGCAGTTAACGGAAAACTTCTTTTCTGGGAAGATCACTACTTCCGCCTTATGGCCGCCATGCGTATTTTACGTATGGATATTCCGATGACGTTTACTCCAGAATATCTTGAAAAACAACTGCAAGAAACGCTTGAGGCTTCTGGTTTATTAGGGCAAACTGCTCGATTGCGTTTAACCGTATATCGCGTAGGTGGCGGTACCTATCTTCCTGAAGAGAACAATGTGGCCTTTTCCGCTTTCGCGAAAGCGCTATCAACCCCATTCTATACCTTAAATGACACGGCTTATGAAGTCGAACTCTATAAGGACCACTATGTAGCAGCCGACCTGCTATCTACTCTTAAAACGACTAATAAGGCTTTGCACGTTACTGGTAGTATATTTGCCAAAGAAAATGGCTATGATAACTGCCTACTCATCAACACTCAAAAAAATGTGGTGGAGGCTTTACAAGGAAATTTATTCTTAGTGAAGGGAACCCATATTAAAACACCGCCTTTAGAAGATGGATGTTTGAGAGGAATCATAAGGAAGCAATTACTTGCGATGCTACCTAAAATACCTGAATATACCTTTGAGGAGGCGTCTATTTCACCTTTCGAACTACAAAAAGCAGATGAGTTGTTTATTACCAATACCATCTTAGGTATTCAGCCCATTACGAAATATAGAAAAAAGGAATTTACAACGACAACAGCAGCAAATCTATTACAGAAATTAAACGTGAAAGCGCGTTTAGGTTAGTTAAAGTTTGGATTTTCGGGAGCATTAGACCATACGGCATAGCCTTCGCCTAATTCTACCAAAGCTTCTCTCCAAAGTGAATCACAGCAAGGTCCAATAATACCTTCCTGCATTTGATTTTCAATGACCACCCAAGTTCGTTCTTCGAGTTCTTTGTCCAATTGGTTTTCATCCCAGCCAGAGTAGCCTAAGAAGAATTGAACATCAGTAAAAGTAACGAGGCCCGATTTTATAAGTTCAACAACTTTTTCAAAGTCACCTCCCCAAAAAATCCCAGCAGAAATTTCTTCACTGCCCTCTATAAGTTCAGGAACACTATGTATAAAATAAAGGTTATCGGTTTCTACCGGACCTCCATTATAAATAGCAAATTCGCTCTTAATATCAGGTATAAAGTCTCCTAAAAAAAACTCAGTAGGTTTATTAAGAATAAACCCGAGGGATCCCTTACTATTATAATCTGCAAGCAGTATTACAGACCTATTAAAGGAAGGATCTCCTAATATCGATGGCTCTGCGACTAACAAATGCCCCTTGGTTGGAAGTATCAGATTCATGGCATTATCAATTTAGTCTATTAAACATACACTAATTTTGTGAATAAACCAAAACAGACTTTATCCCAATAAATAGCTCCTTTTTTATATGTATATTGCTGAATTTCAATGTTTTGCAAAAATAATAGTAACTAACGATTGTTATTGTAAAATATTAATACTCTTAATAAAAAGTTAACAATAAGATTATTCAAGCCTTTATAAGATGGAAAATAGATAATCAAAAAAACTTTGAGCAAAAAAAAAACCACCCCAAAAGGAGTGGTTTTTCTGTATTATATAGTGAGATTAGTTCACAGAGCCAGCTAATTCAGAACCAGCTTTGAACTTTACAACGTTCTTAGCAGCGATTTTGATAGTTTTTCCAGTTTGTGGGTTTCTTCCTTCACGAGCGTTACGCTTAGAAACTGACCAAGAACCAAAACCAACTAAAGAAACACGTCCTCCTTTTTTAAGAGTACCTTCTACGTTTCCTAAGAAAGATTCTAAAGCTTTTTTAGCAGCCGCTTTAGTGATTCCTGCATGTTCTGCCATTCCGTCGATTAATTCTGATTTGTTCATAATGTAAAATTTAAATAATTAATTGTGGTTTAAACGATATGTTTAATTCTCTCACAAATTTATACGGATTATTGTCTCGTGCAAGCAATAGCAAGGGAAATCCATAATATTGTTAATAAATCAAGGCGATTGTTAATAAAGATGCTCGTTTTTGGGATGTCTTGTTACCCCAATGGGAGTAGGCTCTTAGCGCATTTTGGCATTTTCGGCAAATTTATAGCCATTCAAAAGTGCACTCATTTCCATTTTTCGCTTCCCTGGAAGCTGAATTTCGAGCACTTCTAGATAACCATCTAAGGTCAAGATATATAAATGACCTTGATCAATATAAATGCTGCCAACCTCTCCTTTTTGTATCTCATCAATACTTTCATCAGGAATTCCAGCACCATAGATTTTGACACGCTCTTCCTTATCGCCATTAATTAAGGTACACCATGATCCAGGATAGGGGCTTAATCCTCGTATATGATTAAAAATTGCCAACCTTGAAGCTGTCCAATCTATTTTAGTATTGTCATTATGGAGTTTATAGGCTGTTTTCAATTCCTCAGATTGCTCCTGTATATGGGTGCTAACATTACCTTCTGCAATCGCTGCAACTGTTTTAATGACGAGTTCACTCCCAGCATGCATCAATCTATCATGTAAACTTCCTGCATTTTCAGTAGGTTCAATTGCCAAAGTCTTTTGAAAAATCACCGCTCCCGTATCTATTTTCTCATCTATAAAGAAGGTGGTGACCCCTGTTTCTGTCTCACCATTAATAATGGCCCAATTAATAGGGGCCGCTCCTCTATATTGTGGTAGGAGGGAGGCGTGTAAATTAAAAGTGCCATATTCTGGTAATGCCCATACGGTTTTTGGAAGCATTCTAAAGGCAACCACTATATGTAGGTTAGGCTTCAAGGCTTCTAAGCTTGCTTGAAAATCAGGGCTTTTTAAATTGGTAGGTTGGAGAACAGTAAGATTGTGCTTTTCTGCACACTCTTTTACGGCACTCTTGCGAAGTTTTTGACCACGACCCGCTGGGCGGTCTGGTGCAGTTATTACCCCCACAATATTATATTGTTGCTCCAAAAGACCTTCTAAAATGGTAACGGCAAATTCTGGAGTGCCCATAAAAACGATGCGTAAATCTCTCATTGTAGTTTATATGTATTTGATGCTGTGATAACAATCTTGTCTTCGGATAGAAGAATTTTTAGACTTTCAAGGATATCGCTTTCGCGAAAGCGTACCGCCGCATATTCATTATTTAGGTAACTAATAATCTCCTTACTGCCTAATTCTCTTGTGGCTAATGCTTTTAATACAAAGGTATGAATGTCCTCGGAGTTAAGAGCTGCCGGCTTGGCATTTAAACACACATCGCATAATCCACAAGGAGTCTCAAGGACTTCGTCAAAATACCCCAATAAGCTAATCGCTCTACATTGCTCCTTATTATTAATAAAAGCCTTGACTTGAGACACCTGTTTTTCTTTATAGTTGGCTTGAGTCTTTATATAGGATGCAATCACATTAATAGTTCTATCATCTTCTCTTGGAACTAAAAAGGTGAGAGCGGTGTCATAGCTTTTGTGTTCGTAATCTATAACATCATCTGTGTCTAAGGTGAGTAAGGTCTGATGTACCTTGGCAATAGAGCTATTGGATTTATTGGCAATCACGCTATAATTGATGGCTGTGAGTTGCTCATGAATGCCGCCATAGGTGCGTAAAATAGTTTTAGTCACCTCGTCTAATCCTGGATTTTTAACAAGATAGTAGGTCAGTGCCATATCGCTTACCTTAAAATATACCGTTGCCCGTTTAAAAAATTCCTGTGAAAGACTAATGACACTATTTCTATCTAAAACTTGAAGCGCATTAAAGGTGCGTATGGTAGGTAGTTTATATGTCTGGCAAAAATCACTAAAATTAAAGTGATGTGTCGTTTGAGCTCCTTCCCCGTAGGATACTTGAAAATAGGCATTGAGGCGTTTGTACACTTCTTTTACATCTGCGACATGAGGAATTACTTTGATAAACTGGTTGTCTAAACGAAGAAGATCATTTTCATTATATAAGAGAACTGCTTTCGCTGCTTGTCCGTTACGTCCAGCTCTTCCTGCTTCTTGGAAATAATTTTCGACACTATCTGGTATTTCAAGGTGAATTACAATATCCACATTTCCTTTGTCTATACCCATGCCAAATGCGCTGGTGCCTACCATAACTTGCACGCTATCTTTTCGCCAGGCGATGTAGTTTTTATTGCGTTCATCTTGAGGCATTCCTCCATGATATGAGGTAGATAGGATTCCGCGCGCTTTTAAATACTGAGCTATTTGAATAGCCCCCTTGCGATTGCGTACATAGACAATTGCGCTCCCCTTGATTTCTTTAAGAAGTTGTTCGAGGGCGTAATTCTTGTCTGTAGAATACTGAATGGTATATATTAGATTTGCTCGATAATAGGAGCTTTGAAATAATTTTGGAGTCCTTAAATGCAATTGCTCTGAAATGTCTTCAATTACTTTAGGAGTTGCAGTTGCAGTTAAAGCGATAATAGGTACTTCAGGTTTAATCTCGCGCACCTTATAGATTTCCCGATAAGCCGGTCTAAAATCATGTCCCCATTGAGAAATGCAATGCGCTTCATCTATTGCAATCAGGGAAACATTCATTTGCTTAATACGCTCCAGAACTAATTCTTGCTGAAGGCGTTCAGGCGAGAGATAAAGTAATTTGTAATTTCCATACAAACAATTATCCAAAAGGGCGTCAAGCTCTTGAAATGGAATTCCGCTTGGAATTGCTAGCGCTTTGATTCCTTTTTCTTTTAGGCCAGTCACCTGATCCTTCATTAATGCTATAAGTGGAGATATCACTATGGCAATGCCTTCATTGGCAAGTGCGGGAATTTGAAAGCATAATGATTTCCCACCTCCAGTAGGTAATAAAGCGATCGTATCAATGTGCGCTTTTCCTATGGAATTGATGATTTCTTCCTGCAAGGGTCGAAAACTCGAAAATCCCCAATATTGGGCTGCTATGCTGTGTGGGTCCTGCATTAATTTGAAAGATGGTCTAAAAGAAACTGTGCCCTTTCTTTTACAGGGCCAATAGGCACCTCTACAGGCTTATAACCATATTTCTTGTAAGTTTTAATAAGTGCTTTTTGTAGTTTTTGGGCATGGGCAAAATCTTCATAGCGCTCTTCATCTGTGGTATGAATAGCTTCCCAAGGAGGAAGTACATACACCGCATCGTAGATATAAAAGTGACATGCTTTTGTAAATTCGACTGTATAAGCTTGATTAATAAAGTCCATGTATGCCACGGTGTCAGGAATTCCTCGATCAATAAATACCACCTCAGATGTATCCTGGGAAGCCTCTTCAAATTGGACAATTCGAGCACGCAGTAACAGCTCACTAAACAGTAAGGGTTCTGTTAAGAATAGTTGCTCAATACCTTGGTTTTGAGCCTTTTTAATTACTTCTCTAGAGACTTCTTCAAGACAAGGATAACCGAGATTTTGTAACTCCTTTAGTAAGGTTGATTTTCCAGTGGATGGTCCGCCGATTAGTAAAACTTTTTTTGGCATAGAAATGGCTTTATACCTAGCAAAATTAAGCAATACTATGAGAATGACATTTAATACTCTTATGGTATCTTTGTAATAGAATAAAAGCCTATGGAAACTCCAGCAAATCCTGAAGAATTTTACACAAAATTAAAAGCTCAATTAAGCGATACTTCGATATGGCCTTCTCCATATTTGTATAAATTTATTGTGCCTACAGATACGGCAAAAATTGAACAAATTGAAACCATATTTGATAATGTGGGCGCCGTAATTGAAAGAAAAGAATCACGAACAGGTAAGTATACTAGTGTTTCAATCAATGTACGCATGAAAGATCCTGATACGGTTATAGCCTATTACAAGAAAGTAGGTTTGGTTGAAGGAGTGATTTCGCTATAAGCTATTAGGTCCTTGAACTTTATACTCTAGTTTTCTCCTCGCTTTGAAAAAGCACATAGGAGTAAATTAATGGTATAATGGTGATGATTGCTGTAATTATTAAGAGAACAGCAAGCAAATGCTCTTGAGCTACAAGAAGTGCCAATACCATTATTACTAAACCACCTACTAGCCATATCTTTCCCGTAAGTCGGTGTGTTTTTTTCCAAACTACCTCACTCTCTAAGGTCCAAGGAGTGCGAATACCCATAAAATAATTAGGCTTTAATGATGGCATATAATTGCCTAAGGCCGCAATGAGTGCTCCTATGAGTAAGAAGATGCCTTTTAAACTTCCGATTGTTTGAGTCTGTACAGCGTATATAATATAAAGTGCCAAAGCGCTCATACATACTATGAGAATAAATTTTAATTGGTAAAATTTAGTGCCCATTTGTTTAATCTTGCCTTTAGGATCAATTACAGGAATAACACTCATAAGTATATACATCAAGAAAGGAAGTATAAAAGGAATTAACCATAAGGTACTTTTGGGTCCCCAGTCATCTATTTCCCCTTGGGCGTTCCAATGTAAAGGCACAGTTTCGGCTAAACTAGGGTAGATATAGCCTAAGTATATAAAAGGTAAAGCTACAATGAGCAGTAAGGGAAATTCTTTACGAAGATTCATAATTCTATTTTTTTAAGTTCATAATCCATTGCATTACTTCTTCCAAAACGGTGGTATTAAGACTGTAAATCACAAACTGTCCGTTTTTGACACTACTCACTAAATCTGCTTGTTTTAGTAGATCCAAGTGATGTGAGATGCTGGGTTTTGAAATGTCAAAAGCAGCAGCAATCTCTCCTGCACTTAGGTCTTTTTCCTTAAGCAGATCCAATATCTTTCTACGAGTCTCGTCGTTGAGTGCTTTAAAAAGTGAATTCATTAATTTAGTTATTTAGACAAATATCTAAATATAAGACGAAATTTCTATATTTTGTTACATTTTATTTTATGAAAAGTATGAACAAATACTTGAAACCTTATGACTAGCAGGGGAGTACAGATGCCCTATGCACTATGGTCTTTTGGTTTAGTAAAGAAGGCAAAAGTCAAACGAGGCTTTAGGCGGGGATATAATTGACTCTTATTAATTTTTTCCCAAATCACGCATTATGCTTACAATTTGGACAATTTTTAGTACTTTGCAACTGTTTACTACGGTAAGCAACTTCACTTAATATCTTACAATTGATAGATCAATTAGAATACAACACAGAGAGAGATCACTTGATCATTCCTGAGTATGGACGCCATATTCAGAAAATGATCGATCAGGCAAAGGCGGTCGAAGACCGAGAAGAACGCAACAAGCAGGCTAAAGGAATTATTGCCGTAATGGGTAATATGCAACCTCATTTAAGAGATGTGCCAGATTTCCAACATAAGCTTTGGGATCAATTGTTCATTATGGCCAAGTTTGAGATCGATGTAGATTCTCCTTACGGTAAGCCATCGGAAGAAGAATTGGCTGAAAGACCTAAGCCTCTTAAATATCCTCAAAATTTTCCTAAGTACAGGTTTTACGGTAATAACATCAAACGTATGATAGATGTGGCCAAAGGATGGGAAGAAGGAGAGTTAAGAGATGCCTTGGAAGTTACTATTGCTAATCATATGAAAAAGTGTTTCCTCAATTGGAATAAAGACACTGTTGAAGATGATGTAATTTTTAATCACCTTCTCGAACTGAGTGATGGTGCAATTAATCTTCTTGAAAAAGATGAGGATCTTAGAGATTCTGACCGATTGATTCGTGCTTCTAAGAAAGCAAAAGCTGCTGATCATCCAGTTAAAAAAGCTAAGAGTAATTATACTCGCAAAAAACGTTACTAAACACACTTCTTTAAAATTTTCTATGGGAACATTTCAGATCGAAGGAGGTCATTCACTCAAAGGTGACATCCAACCACAAGGCGCAAAAAATGAAGCACTTCAAATTTTATGTGCGGTATTACTCACTCCTGAAAAAGTAACCATTAGTAATATTCCTGATATAAGGGATGTCAATAAATTAATTGAGATTCTTGGAAATCTTGGTGTCAAAATTCAAAAACTCAGCAAAGGTGTATTTACCTTTCAGAGTGACGATTTAAATCTCGATTATCTAGAAAGCGAAAAATTTAAGAAGGAAGGCACTGGCTTACGTGGATCCATTATGATTGTTGGTCCTCTTTTGGCTCGTTTTGGAAAGGGATATATCCCAACTCCTGGGGGGGATAAAATTGGTCGCCGTCGTCTTGATACGCATTTTGAAGGTTTTATTAAACTAGGTGCCGACTTTAGATATAATCGCGAAGAGCGTTTTTATGGGGTCGAAGCACCAAAAGGGCTTAAAGGTACTTATATGCTTCTCGATGAAGCTTCAGTAACTGGAACCGCAAATATTGTAATGGCTGCTGTACTTGCTAAAGGAAAAACAACCATTTACAATGCTGCCTGTGAACCTTACTTACAACAACTATGTAAGATGCTTAACACCATGGGTGCCAAAATTACCGGTATCGGTTCCAATATGCTTCATATAGATGGTGTCAAAGCCTTAGGAGGGTGTGAGCATCGCGTGCTTCCGGATATGATTGAAATTGGTTCTTGGATTGGCCTTGCTGCCATGACTAAGAGTGAAATCACTATTAAAAATGTATCCTGGGACGATCTTGGTGTTATTCCAAATACCTTTAGAAAATTAGGAATAACGCTTGAGCGAAAAGGCGATGATATCTATATCCCAGCTCATAAAGATGGCTACGCCATTGAAAGTTATATCGATGGTTCCTTCATGACTATTGCAGATGCTCCTTGGCCTGGATTTACTCCAGATCTTTTAAGTATCATTTTAGTTGTCGCTACTCAAGCTAAAGGAGAAGTGATGATTCATCAAAAAATGTTCGAAAGCCGACTCTTCTTTACAGATAAGCTTATCGACATGGGAGCAAAGATAATCTTGTGTGATCCCCACAGAGCTACTGTTATTGGTCACAATTTCCAATCTCAATTGAAGGCAACCACTATGGTTTCTCCTGATATTCGTGCAGGAATTTCACTTTTAATTGCCGCACTTAGCGCTAAAGGAACTTCTATCATTCACAATATCGAGCAAATTGATCGTGGGTATGAAAATATAGATGAACGCCTGAGAGCAATAGGAGCAAAAATTATTCGTACGGTTTAATATTCAGGTTTTTATGTAACTGATTGGATGATTGAACGTCGTATAAGACAATACAATCTCTAATAATCAACATATGAAAATCAAAAACATCCTTGTATGCTTTCTTCTTGTTAGCATATGTGCAATCTCAACCTCTATTGCACAGTCCTTAGAACAAAGAATTGATGCGCTCGTAAGTGCTCAATACCCCGTTAATGAGCCGGGTGCTACCGTATTAGTTGCCAAGAATGGAAAAGTAATGTATCGTAAGGCTTTTGGAAAAGCCAATCTCGAACTAGACGTTCCAATGCAACCAGACAATGTCTTTCAAATTGGATCCATCACCAAACAGTTTACAGCCGTTGCCATATTAATGTTAGAGGAAGAGGGAAAACTTTCCGTAACAGATAAGCTCTCAACCTATATTTCAGATTATCCTAAAGGGGACCAAGTCACTATTCATCAATTATTAAATCATACCTCAGGGATCAAAAGCTACACAGGTGTTCCCAGCTTTATGGAAATGGTGAGAACCGATATGACTCCGTTGGAATTAATCGGAAAATTTAGAGATATAGATTACGACTTTGAACCTGGTGAAAAATGGTTGTATAATAATTCGGCTTATATCATTTTAGGATATATTATCGAAGAAGTTTCTGGTATGTCTTATGAAGATTTTATTGAACAAAAACTTTTTGAACCTACAGGAATGACTCATTCCCTTTATGGTAGCCTCACTGAGTTGATCCCTAATAGGGCTAGTGGGTATCAGGCAAACGGCAGTGGTTTTAGAAATGCAGACTATTTGAGCTTATCCTTACCTTATGCTGCAGGGTCTATTATGTCAACTGTGGATGATTTACTATTGTGGGAGCAAGCGATCCGTAAAAATCATTTGATTTCTTCTGGCAGCAAAAACAAAGCTTTTACGCCTGGAAGACTGAATAACGGTGATGCCTTGGATTACGGTTATGGTTGGTTTGTTGGGAATATTCAGGGGTCCGAAACCATTGAACATGGAGGAGGTATATTTGGTTATACAACTATGGGAATTTACGTTCCCTCTGAAGATATTTACGCAGTCGTTCTTACGAATAGAAATGATAAAGCTCCTTCAGACCTTACCGTAAAAATCGTTGCCGAAGTACTAGGGAAATCCTATGACATTAAGCCTGTATCTTTGACCAATTCACAATTGGAAAAATGGGTGGGATCCTATGCATTTGAAGATGATGCAATACGTTTTATTAGTTTAGATAAGGGAACTTTATTCAGTCAGCGAAAAGGAAGTGATAAACGTCCACTCATTCCTATTTCGGAAAATGAATTCGCATTTGAAGATGGATTGGTTCACATTCGTTTCGGAAGGGATCAAGGGAAGCGAACAGCAATATTTAATAGTCGAAACAATTCTTATAAAGGAGCAGAAAGCGATATAGAGGCTCCTACAGCTAGGGTGGAAATCGAGTTGTCTCCAGATAAATTAAAAGAATACGAAGGTACTTTCGAAATCCAACCTGGTTTTGGTATTGTAGTGTCTGCCAGAGGAAAACAGCTTTTTGGAATGGCAACAGGACAGCCAGAAGTTGAGTTCTTTAGCGAGGCAGAAGATAAATTTTTCCTCAAAGTTGTGGATGCCCAAATAGAATTTGAAAGAGTTGATGGTAAGGTGACAGGACTTACGCTTCATCAGGGAGGCGGCCAAATGAAAGGAGTAAAAAAGTAAATAGTTTTATATTAAAAACAGAACTCCCTAATGTTGACATTAGGGAGTTTTTTGCTTTCTGATTCACCTATTAATACACCCTATAATGTTGTCTAACAACATTAAATTTTTCAGAAATGGCTTCTGCTTTTCTTGGCCAGTTTTAAAGAAGGACCTATTGTATCGTTGCGCTTTCCTGCCCGACATCGATCCGGCGGGCACGAAAGCACTCAAAACCTATTCAACAATTATGATGGGTATTCCCGTTGATAATATTTATGTACAAATGAGCGTATAATAAAATTGCCATACTCAAAATGAATATGGCAACTAACATAAATTTAGTTTTACATGCTTAGCGTTTTATCAACTTGACCGTTTTAGTTCCTAGCGTTACAAAATACACGCCTGCTGTTAAATGACGAATGTCAATAACGTGTTGTGTTGTACTGCCAATATTTTGACTTAAAACCTTCTTACCTGTAATATCGAATACCCTTAATTCATTAGTTTCTATAAGTTCTTTGGCGCTAATAGAGATGGATGAAGTTGCTGGATTAGGATACATACTAAAAAGATTAAGAGTGTTATCCTCGACAGATAATTCATTCTCTCCTTCCAAAATATTTAATGTAGTATTACTGTCAGGCGCCTCGATTAGATCGACTATTCCTGAAGGCCAACGAACAATTATTTGATCGATGGTGGTTTCATCACCAATCCCGAAATGTGTAGTTAGAGAGTTCTGTGTGCCATAACTTTCGCCAGAGCGAACTTCACGAATTTGCATGCCCCAAGTTCCATATATTTCAACGCGGGCTCCTATGCCGTTGCGGTTACTTTCAACACCTTCTAAGATAATCTTAGACCAATTATTTTCATTGCCATCATTCAAAAATAGTTGATCATTATGTGTCGATGACGGACCGTTAAAACCTTGAGCGTATCCAGCAATAAGATCAATAAAACCATCATTGTTTAAATCTCCTGTAGCGGCACTCTGAACGCGCGGGCCATTGGTTACAAATGGACTAGAAACTGTAGAAAATGTTTTGTCACCATCATTGATAAACATATGATGGATCCCATCAGAAGTGGTTAAAAAGATGTCAATGAAACCATCATTGTCAAAATCTTCCATCATCACTTGAATCCCAACTCCTACTTCTGAAAGTTCTGTTTCAATATTAGTGTCTGCAGTGATGTCTGTAAAAGTTCCATCGCCATTATTTTCAAAAATTTGATGATTGACAAAATGGTTAACCATTACGGCATCTAGATCTCCGTCATTATCAATGTCACCAAAATTAGTACTCCATGTTTGTGTCATTGGACGCAGCCCGGCTGCCTCTGCAACATCCGTAAAATTGTTGTTACCGTCGTTTTGGAAGAGTAAATTTAGGCGTCTACCATCCATGGGATCTGTAATCCCCTGGCGACATTTTGAAATATATAAATCTTGATCTCCATCATTGTCATAATCAATCCAAATGGAGCCATAGTTTCCAGAATTGTCACTAGCTACCGTACTCGCGGTATCGATTAAATTTAGATTGTACAAAAGTGTTCCGTTCCCATCATTTTCATAAGGAGAAGAAATCCCATCATCATGACAGCCAAAAAAGTCGATGTTTCCATCGTTATTTATATCTGCGAAATTTGCATTTTGAAGAAAAATACCTGGGCCATCTAAAACTTCTTGGGTAAAAGTAGCGCCACTATTATCTGCTTTAAATAATTTCAATCCATCCTGAAATCCGCCCACAAGAATATCATTCATTCCATTTTCATCCACATCGGCAATTGTAACTGCCCAAGGACCATCAACTCCACCTAGGTCAGTTCGCGTAAAGGAACCATCTGCTTGTTGGTACTCTATTTCTAAATTATCAGCATTGTCTAAACGAATTATGTCATCTAAGCCATCCCCATTCATATCTGTCACCCCCATGGCTACTCCACTTTTGAGGTCCCCATTAACTAGATTTGATGAACCGTCTGAAAAGTCTATTTGCGCTTTCGCGAAAGCGCACACAAACAATACGCTAGTTAAAAAAAGTAGTTTTGCTTTCATAATAGATAAGGTATTAAGTGTTGTTGTCCACAAATAAGTAACAGAATTACCAATATGCAGAAAACAACACCTTTTTAAATTTCAGTCGTGGTTGACTTATTACATTTAACGTTGTTAATTACCTGAGATTGGTGGTGGTCCAGGAGGTACAATCGCCTCATATACCGCGTCACCTTTACGTTCTTTATACTCTGCTTTTACTTTTTCAACCAAGCTAGCATCTTCAAAAAGATCAAGCATTGTCATTCCCATTGCTTTACTAGCATAGGCCATTCCTTTATGACCAATAGACATCCCACCACAAGCAACTACTGCCCATGAGTGCCATGGAGTATCCTTGGGTGCAGTTGTAACTCCTAGATTGATGTTGGCTACATTCCAACTCACATCACCTACATCGGTGCTTCCACCTCCAGGATGTTCTTTGGTGGCTTCTAATGGGTTAATTTTACTATCCATACCCACCTGAGGTTTTCCAGTTACTTCTTGTATTTTTTTACCAAAAGCGATTTCTTCTGGAGTGTAATTGATTGGGCCTAAAAGTTCTAAATTAGATTGCATGATCTCTCCGCCAGCACGGTTGACCAAAACTTCATAAATTCCAGAGATTAAGGAAACTTTATAATCTACATTAGCCATTATAGCGGCTCCTTCGGCCATTTTTTGAACGCGTTCATAAACAGGCATCATGCCCTTACGTTCTGTATCTCTTACACGCATCCAAAGACGAGAATAGTCAGGAACAACATTTACTACTTGTCCGCCATCTTGAATATGATAGTGCATACGAACCGTAGGTTTTACATGCTCTCTATAATAATTGATTCCTGTGGTGTAAATTTCTAAAGCATCAGAGGCAGATCGACCATTCCATGGATCTGCACTGGCGTGTGCTGCTTGTCCAAAGAACTCAATCTTGAAGTCTACCAATGCTAGCGAACTTTGAACATCTGCTTTGGTGCTGGCAGATGGGTGCCAACTCACATTGACATCTACATCATTCCATATTCCTTCTCTTACCATCCATATTTTTCCGAAGAATTTTTCTTCAGACGGTGTTCCCATAAATTTTACGGTTCCTTTAATTTTTCCAGCTTGGATAAGTTCCTTAACGGCAATGGCCGCACCTAGGCTGCCTGCCCCAAAAAGGTTATGTCCGCAACCATGTCCTGCAGCTCCTTCATTTAAGGAAGCTTTAGTAGGTTGTGCTTTTTGAGAGATACCAGGTAAAGCATCAAATTCACCAAGGACACTTATTACGGGACTTCCTGATCCGTAGGTAGCAACAAAGGCAGTTGGCATTCCTGCCACTCCGCGTTCAACGGTAAAGCCTTGCTTTTCGGCATAATCGGCTAGAATCTTACTGGATTGAGTTTCTTCGAAAGCAGTTTCGGCAAGTGCCCAAATGTTGTCAGAGATTTCAATTAAGGCTTTTTCATGTTTCTCAACTGAAGCAATGATTGCTTTCTTATTGGAAGTCATTTTTTGAGCCGAAACTCCAAAGCTTAGGAGGCATGCGGCAAGGACTAGGTAAAGTGATTTCATCAAATATTGGTTTTATTGGTAGCTTCTAAGATAAGAAATAAAGCTATGACATTCTAGGATTCCAATATTTAAGTCAGCGCAGCTTTATAGGTTTTTAAACAGCGTTCTCTAGCCATTTTATGATCTACCATTTTAGGAGGGTAGGTGAGCTCCTGTAATTCGGGAACCCATTTTGAAATGTACTCTTTTTGTTTGTCAAATTTATCAATTTGAGTCATTGGATTAAATATTCTAAAGTAAGGCGCGGCATCGACACCAGAGCCTGCTGCCCATTGCCAGTTACCGACATTGGCACTTAAATCATAGTCTAGTAATTTTTCTGCAAAGTAAGCTTCTCCCCATCGCCAATCGATCAAAAGGTGTTTGCATAGGAAACTAGCCACGAGCATTCGCACGCGGTTATGCATAAATCCCGTAGTATTGAGTTCGCGCATCCCCGCATCTACAAAGGCGTAACCAGTATTGCCGTCACACCACTTTTTAAACTCTTTTTCATTATTACGCCATTCGATACGGTCGTATTTAGGTCGGAAAGCATTTTTGGTGGTGTGTGGAAAATGAAAGAGTATTTGCATGAAAAATTCACGCCATATCAATTCGTTCCAATACACTTCGTTTTTCTGTTTGATAGCCTTTCGCACCATCTGCCGAACGCTTACTGTTCCAAAACGCAAATGCGGACCTACCCTGGAAGTACCCTGTTCTATAGCTGGAAAATTACGTGTATCCTCATAATTTGCAATTAATTCTGGCGTTGCTTGAAATGGAGGCACTTTAATATCGGCTCGTTCAAAACCCATTTCTTTAAGTGAAATTAATGGTAACTCAAGATCTGAAATACAATTAGAAAGTAGCGTTTTTGATGGATGCTTTTTTAAGTGGGTTTCGGCCTTAAAATGTTCTTTCCATTTGTTTTTATAAGGAGTGTAGACCACATAAGGTAGTCCGTCATTCTTTACAACCTCATCCTTTTCAAAAATCACCTGATCCTTATAAGTGTTAAATGAAATTTCTTTGGTGGATAATAACTTGCTTATTTTTTGATCTCGCTCAAGCGCATAAGGTTCGTAGTCTCTGTTAGTAAACACCCCTTGAACATTGAAAGTGTTTGTTAACTCCTCAAAAATTTCGTCAGGTGTACCATAATAGTGTGCTAACCCGCTACCATTATTCTTTTTTATTTCTAAATCAATTGCATTTAATGTATCGTGAATTAAACTTACTCGAGCGTCTTTGAGAGGCAGTTCATCCAAAATACTTTTATCAAAAATAAAAATTGGCAACACCGGTATACCGGCGCTCAGAGCTGCCGCAAAACCTGCATTGTCTTCTACTCGCAAGTCTCGTCGAAACCAAAATATGTTGATTGCACCTGCAGACATTATTGAAGATTTAAAGTACTTGTTCCACCATCTACCCCTAATACTTGGCCTGTAATCCAGCTGCTTTCATCGCTGAGTAGGAAGGAAGCGACATTAGCAATATCTTCAGGTTGCCCCACACGCTTTAAAGGATGTCTAGCATCCATGTGTTCTTTCTTTTTATCGTTACTTAGAAGTCGCTTGGCTAATGGAGTGTCTGTGAGTGATGGCGCAATTACATTAACTCTTAGTTGAGGTGCATACTCGGCTGCCAATGCTTTTGCATAACCTTCAATCGCGCCCTTAGCCGCCGCAACACTGGTATGATAAGGCATACCAACCTTAACTGCTACCGTGCTGAAAAAAATGAGACTAGCCTGTTCAGACTTTTTTAGATGTTGCATTACCTGCTGCACGGTTTTTACTAAGCCTATAAAGTTAATTTCTATATCTTCCTTAAAACTGTCTATTGTTAAAGCACTAAAAGGCTTAAGGTTTATGCTCCCTGGACAATACACAAAACCATCCAAGTGATCAGGCAGCTGACTCACATCAAGGGTATCTGATGCTACGTCAAAAGGTATATGATCGACATCGAGGTTTCCTAAGCGTTCATTAGTACGCGATGCAACATAAACATTATGCGTCGTATAGAGTTTAGATGCTAAGGCAAATCCTATCCCGTGACTACCTCCAATAAGTAATATGTTCTTTCTCATAATAGTGTGATGCAAATTGAATTAAAGCTTCAAAAGTTTAAGCGTTAGGTTGTTTATACTGACCAAAAAGGTCGGAAAGTTTTTTGGTTCTATAGGCAAAGATTTCATCCAATTTAGGTTTCACTAGAAATGGATGCACGAGCTGTCCTAAAATACCAGCAGGAACCTTATAGTCAATAATATCTTCCATTTCCACCCCTCCAGGAATTTCTTTGATAAAATGCTTGTGATGCCATAAGGCATAAGGACCAAAACGTTGTTCGTCTACAAAGTACTCCTTGTCCTTGACGTGTGTTATTTCAGTAACCCATTTAGTTTTTATCCCTAGAATTGGAGTAACTATATACTGTATGAGTTGGCCCGGAAACATAGGTCTATCAGCACCCGCTAGGATATTGAACCCCATATAGTCGGGTGTTATGGTCTTTAAATTCTTTGGATCAGAAAGAAAATTCCATGCTTCATCTATAGAAATAGGTAGATTCTGCTTAGCGTGTAAGGTGTATATTTTCATAGTACGATTCTTGAATGATAAAAGTACATAATTTTTGTTTAATTAATCGTAATTAATGTTAAACAAAATATAAATTAACCAAGAATTGACTAGGGATGACGGGGCGGTGATTTGGACGATTTTAGAAGTATTTCTACTACATTAAAGATTGCTTAGCAAGCATCATCACAACATTGATCATCTTTTACCAATTTGCAGCTCATAACAGCCAAAATTGCACCGATGAAGGGGGCAGTGAGATATAGCCAAAGATGTTGCAAATTGCCCGACAGTAGGGCAGGGCCCAAGGAGCGCGCAGGGTTCATGGATGCTTTGGTCATAGGACCAGCAAACATGGCTTCGAGTAAAACGACACTACCAATTGCGATACCTGCTATGATCCCTATTTCTTTAGAGCCTGTTGATACATTAATAATGACAAGCATGAGAAAAAAGGCGAGTAATATTTCTAGAACAAAGGCCTTATAGGCTTCAAATGATGGGAGTGTAGCTCCTAAAAATTCACTTTCTGGAAATAGGAATAAGAGCATACTACTTGCTGCAATGGCACCAATGCATTGAGCGAGAATGTATTTGGGTACTTCTCTCCAAGAGAATTTCTTGGCATAAGCAAATGCTACAGTGACCGCAGGATTGAAATGTGCTCCCGAAATATCCCCAAAAGCATATATCATAGCCATTACAATAAGACCCCAGGTCATTGCAATACCAGGATGGGTCACGGCGCCATCTGTAATTTCGTTGATTGTCATGGCACCCGTCCCACAAAAAACCATGGAGAAGGTTCCTATTACTTCAGCAATATACCGTTTCATTTTTCTTGTAATTTGGTCAAAGATACGGACTGCGATATTAAGATTTTGTTAACATTTGAGGGATTCGTGTTTGGTACTTTTGTGTAAAGTGGCCGCTTTCGCGAAAGCGGTTTCACCCATCAACATTTTAAAAACACTATACAATGAAAAAATTATTTACAATGGCAGCTTTAGCGCTAACTACCTTAGTTGCGACTGCACAAATTAATACTCCTGCGCCGAGTCCTTCTGCTAAGATGGAACAGGTTGTTGGATTAACAGACGTAACCGTTGAGTATTCTCGTCCAGGGATGCGCGGTAGAACTGTATTTGGAGATCTAGTGCCTTACGGAGCAATGTGGCGTACAGGAGCAAATAAAAATACAACGATCAATTTTTCTACGCCAGTAATGATTGGAGGTAAGGAATTGAAAGCAGGCACTTATGCTATTTTCACCAAACCTAATCAAGACAGTTGGGAAGTGTATTTTTACAGTGATTCTGAAAACTGGGGAACTCCACAAAACTGGGATGATGCTAAGGTTGCTGCAATGGTAAAAGCACCAGTCCAAACAATGCCAATGCAAGTTGAAACTTTTACAATTACCTTAGACGATCTTTCAAATGACGGTGCTCATATTGGAATCCTTTGGTCGAATGCTTATGTAGCTGTTCCTTTTGAAGTGCCTGCTGATGAAGCGGTAATGGCTAGTATCAAAAAAACACTTGCAGGTCCTTCTGCTGGTGATTATTATTCTGCAGCTGTGTATATGGCTTCTACAGATAAAGATATCAAACAAGCAAAAGAGTACATGGACAAAGCGATGGCAATGACGCCAAAGCCTGCATACTGGCAATTGCGTCAGCAATCTTTAATCCTCGCTAAAAGTGGAGATACAAAAGGTGCTATTGAAGCGGCTAAAAAGTCACTTGCTGGAGCAACAGAAGCTAAGAAAATGGATTACGTAAAAATGAATAAAGATTCATTGAAAGAGTGGGGAGCTAAATAAGCCATATCCCATGTATGAAATTATAAGAAACGTCCGCAATCGCGGGCGTTTTTTTGTTTAAACATCCCTCTGCCCTGTGGGCATCTCTCGTAAAAGGGAGAAAATTATTTATGATTCACGCCAAAGGTGAATGTTTTTCTAGGTCTTGAGTCTTGAACCTTGAATCTTTGAGATTTGTAACTTTTTAATTTATTATACCAACATACCAACATACCAACATACCAAGTTAAGCTATGCCGCCAAAGCCTTCGTTCCTGATCCTGTCGATCTAAATATTGTCTCTAAAATAAGAGCGATAATTACCGCAATGGCGCAGCCTAAAAAGTTAAGCCATAAATAACTGAGCAAGGGATCTTCGCCTTCTTGTTGTACTTTAAAAATGGCAAAGTAAAATATACCAATGATGAGTACTTGAGTTATTACAGCCGCAATAAAAGCGGCGTTACTCCTAACATACTTTATAAAGAATGCTAGGACAAAAATTCCTAGCACGGTCCCGTAAAAGATAGAGCCAATGATGTTTACTAATTCAATTAAATTTTCAAAGAGGCTTGCGGTACAAGCGACTATTATTGCCAATATTCCCCACATAAGGGTAAAGCCTTTGGTAGCTTTTACATAATGCTCTGGATCTTTTTCCTCACGTAAATTACGTTTGTATAAATCTATTGCAGTTGTGGAACCTAAAGCATTTAATTCAGAGGCTGTAGATGACATTGCCGCCGATAGAATAACGGCGAGCAGGAGCCCTACAAGTCCGCGTGGAAGGTTGTTAAGTATAAAATGGATAAACACATAATCCTTGTCATTTACCTCTACATCTGGATTGACCTCGGCAATTAATGCTTTTGCTTCTTCTCTTAAAGCTAGATTTTCACTTTGATAATGCTCCATCCAAGAATAGGTCGTACCGTCTTCTGTAAAGACATCCAAACTCGCATCTTTAGCATAGTTAAAAGCAGCCGACTTCTGATACCGTTCTACAATATCCAGGCGTCGTTCAATATTTTCATAATCTCCTGCATATTCAGAACTGCGCACGGCTTGCTCTGCTTCTGGGTTAAAATGCAAAGGGGCGCTGTTAAATTGATAGAACACAAAAACCATTACACCTACAAGCAGGATAAAAAACTGCATCGGTACTTTTAGCATCCCGTTGAAGATCATTCCCAGTTGCATTTCGCGTACATTTTTACCCGAGAGATAACGCTGTACTTGACTTTGATCCGTTCCAAAATACGATAGCATTAGAAAAGTTCCACCAATAAGTCCGGTCCAAACGGTGTATTTATTATTGAGATCAAAGGAGAAATCCAGTAGATCCATGCGATTCCCGCCACCGGCAACTTCCAGAGCTTTGGTGAAAGTTATGTCGTCAGGCAACTGCTTTAAAATGTAATAAAATGCGATAAACATCCCTAAAAAGATAACTCCCATTTGTTGCTTCTGAGTTACACTTACTGCCTTTGTTCCTCCAGAAACAGTGTAAATGATCACTATTATACCAATGGCTATATTGAGATATGTCAGGTTCCATCCCAGAACAGCCGATAGAATAATGGCTGGGGCATAGATGGTAATTCCTGCAGCAAGACTGCGTTGAATTAAAAATATAGTAGCAGCTAGGGAACGTGTTTTAAGATCAAAACGCGTTTCTAAATACTCATAAGCGGTGTATACTTTAAGTCGGTGATAGATGGGAATAAATACCAAACAAATGATTACCATGGCAATGGGAAGACCAAAGTAAAATTGAACAAATCCCATCCCGCTGTAAAAGCCTTGTCCTGTTGTAGAAAGAAAAGTAATAGCACTTGCTTGTGTCGCCATTACAGAGAGCCCCACGGTCCACCACTTGGAAGTATTTCCTCCTCTTATATAATCTTCAACATTTTTACTTCCCTGTGTTTTATAAACTCCATAAACCACAATAAAAATTAACGTAAATGCGAGTACAATCCAATCTATAGTCTCCATCTTAAGCGTATTTTTTCATCAATAAGAAGAATAATAGAATGTATATGACATTAACAATGAGTACCATCGTATAGCTTTTTTTCCAAATAAATTTAGGAGGTTGTTCCATGTATTATTGCTTAAGTTTTGAAGGATCTTGCTTTCCGATAGAAAGCATATTGGCAAACAGGCGATAAGCGCCCGAAACTCCAGCAGGCAATTCCCTAAAGAAACTTATGCCTGTATAAATATAATGGCCTTTCCCATAAGGAGCAACCAAGAGACTACCATTTTTGGCGTCTTCCCCTTTATCATTCATCGATAGGATAGGTGTATAGTTTGATGCCCATTCATTTGGAAAGTATAATCCTCTTTCCTGAGTCCACCCTTCAAAATCTTTAGATGTAATTGTATTTGGGAAATTCATTAAGGGGTGATCCTTTGCCAAAATCCGCACCTCGCTAAACTCATCTGTCACACGGTCTCGAGAAAGTTTCATTTCATAAGGAGCACCAATCTTGGTGTTGCCCCAGCGACCACTCGTATTGTATTGAGCGATAAGAGTTCCTCCATTCTCAACATATTCGAGTAATAATGGTTGGGTGTTTTGCATCTCATCTACTACATTATAGGCTCTAATGCCAACAACAACTGCATCAAATTGAGCCAACTGTTCTGCGGTTATCGACTTTGGGTCTAGGGTGGCAACTTGATAGCCTATTTGTTCTAGATTGTCTGGCACAGCATCTCCTGCTCCTTGGATGTATCCAATATAATCTCCTTTCCTTTGGATATCCAGTCGAACGACCTTGGCTTTAGCAGGCAGGAATAAAGACTGTAAGGGAATATGGTCATAATCAATAGTCACAAGTTCCTTTTCATAGCTTTTACCACTAACAGTTACTATAGGTATTAAAGATCCTTCACTGTCTTGTGTTGATGGTGAAACGGTGAATTCAAGGATAGCTTTGCCACCTTTTGTAATAATGTTTACTGCTTGAGAAGTAGGAGAGACGGTCCAGCCTATTGGCGCTTCTAAACGCACATTTCCTTGTAAGTTTGCTTGATGTGCAGTTACTGTAACTGGAATTTTCTTTGATTCCGCTTTCGCGAAAATAAGTACTTTGCTGTCCAGCTTTACCGAAGCAGCAGGAACTACTTCAAAAGGTTCATAGACCTCTCCTTTAACACGATCATTGTATTTATATACAATTGGCTTGTTTACAGAAATGGCTATCCCGGCGATGGTCAAATCAAATTGAACAACATTCCGCTTTGGTGTTTCTGGTTGTCCTATCAACTGTCGATCATCTACACGATACATTCCTAATGTTCCTTCATCTTGCAACCAATAAGCATCTGTAGAAGAAAAACTACCGTCAACGGTAATTTCCTTGCTTGCATTAAAACGTGTATTGTGTTCGAGAGCTTGAGTGCCCGTAATTACTGTGTCATTAGATGCAATACTCACTTTTTCTAAGCGCACATCATTTGTACTTCGATTTATAGCCTCAATTTCTATGGTTATCACTTCTCCTGAGGTTACTTGGCCCGTTGATGCCTTGGCTTCTAAATAAATTCCGGAGCTTGCTAGAATAAGCTGCTCCACTTCTTGTGACTTTACTGTTTTCCAATGACCTTCTGGTAAGCTTTGAATAGTTTGATAGATCTGTGTTAAGGCAGCAACACTTTTCTCTGGATGTTGAAAATCATAGTTTTGGATAACTTCGTCTACCTTTATTCCTATCGCTGCACCTCCTGCAACTCGGTTCCATGAAGTATCAATTCCTTCAAAAACATCTCCATTAGAAGGCATTGAACCCTTGAGTAGCTCAAAATAAGTTTCGCTGCTTCCTCGACTGCCTGTATTACCAAAACCTTGTGATTTGTGCTGACTTCTACTAAGCGCAGATATTTCTGTGTTGGATAAACCTAGACCTGGATAGTATGTGCCAAGATCTACCTTAACTAGGTTGGATTTGTCTGCTTTCGCGAAAGCTTCCTGGCTACCATAGAACCACCATGACGTATTGAAAAACTGTCGTTGAGGAGTCCATGGTTGGGTAAATTGTAGTTGGTCTGAATATCTCTGAGAATCTCCAGCGAGCTCATAAGCTTCTACACTGAGCATAGCGCTAGAGGTGTGGTGTCCATGAGTACTGCCAGGTGATCGGTGATCAAATCTATTGATAATAACATCTGGCTTAAAATTTCGAATCGCCCAAACCACATCACCAAGTACCGCATTCTTATTCCATATTTCTAGAGTTTCATCTGGATGTTTTGAGTATCCAAAATCATTGGCTCTAGTAAACCGTTGTTCTCCGCCATCTGTAGATCGTGCTGCCAATAACTCTTGGGTTCTAATGACGCCTAGAAGTTCTCTTAATTCTGGCCCTACAATATTTTGTCCTCCGTCACCACGAGTGAGGGATAAATATGCCGTACGAGCTTTGACCGTATTTGCGAAATAAGAGATTGCAGTCGTGTTTTCGTCATCTGGATGCGCAGCAACATAAAGAACGGACCCTAGGAAATTTAATTTTTTTAAATCTTCAAAGATTTCTGAAGCCGTTGGTTTTTCTGGTTGTAATGTGATTCCTTGAGCGGATATTTTCGCACCAAGCGAACAAAGAAAAAGAAGGAGAATAAGATATGAAGTACGCATGGATTTAGGTCAATTGAGTCTTCTCAAATATAGCTAAAATCAATGCTAGCAAGAATCCTTTAGGGTTTCTTTAACGTTTAAATAGTGGAGTTATCTGGCGCTTCTTTAAAGATAGCATCTACAGGAATACTTTCGTTTTGTTCTACAATTTGAGTGCGAACACCCTCTTCTACCACGGTTACTCCTTTTTGAAGAAGTAAGCTATTGGGATAGGTGTGTAGGCCGCCATCCTCGGTTAATAGATTGATGTGAAATGCTTTGATATCTTCAATAGTTGCAATGATGGGAAAGTCTTTGTCGTGAATTTTTATTCGGTCGCCAATTTTATACGGTAGGGTAAAGAAAATAATGACGCCAGAAGTTAGGTTGCTTAAAACAGACCATTGTGCAAAAAATCCAACTCCAATAACGGCGAAAATAGAAGAGGCAACCCAGCCAATGTCGTGAGGTTGGATACTCCAAATAAAGATTGCTGTGAGAACGCCAAAGGAGAGTAAGGTAAAATCTACATACTTCATAATCAGGTTTGCGCGTTTGGCCACCTTATTTTTGCGTTCAGAAAATCGCTTGACTAAGTAATAGATGATTATCCGGATGACAATCAAGATACCCAGTGTTATAAGACTTTGTATTATTTCAGTGTGGTATTTTTCCATAAATTCTGTTGGCATTATTCGAGTCCTAAGTCCTTACGAAGGTAATCATCTGAGGTGCTATTTTTGCCCCAATATGCGCTTTTAATAGTTTTTATTGCGGTGGCTTTTGAAGTCAAGGTTTTGGCATTTGCTCCAAATCCGCTCTTGAATGTTTCTTCCCAAGCTGTGATTTTATGTGGAAAGTCTGTTTCAAATTGAATAAGCAAACTTCTATCTAGTGAAGGGTATTCGATGAGGTATGAATCTTTGGATAAAGTCCCTTTTGCTTGATAACCTTTTAGGTCAACATGTTTTAGTCTAATAAAAGAAAGATCGGGTATGGCTTCAAAGTTTCCTATAGGTAATTGCGAGGGGTCGATACGCAATTGAGTCCATAGTTCATTTTCAAGAATGACTTTGTCTAAGCTAAAATGCTGGTCGGCTTCACCTTCAAAATAAGAGTGGGAATCTATTTCATACATATCTCTATTATTGAGTTGGGCATATACATGACCACACCATTCTTGCATACTTTGGGATATTTTAAGCGCATGTGCATCTTTATGAACAGGATAAAAAGTACTAGTCATGATGGAATAAGGATAAATCCCAGTGTTAAAAGTCTTTGTGGCGTTTAATTTTAGAACTGGGATGTTATTGGGATCTGTGCGATCGGCCTTTACATGCTCATTGGGAAGAAAGTCTTCAGTTACAAATATGAGTGCGGCCTTACCTAGTCGTATTTCGCCATAGCGAGCTTGTTCAAGTTGGTAGGAGGTGATTTCTGCTGTACCGCTGTACCAATAATCCTTAAAAGATTGAGAAACCACTCTTTCCTTATGAGGAGTTGAGTTGTTGATTGAATTTGATATAGTGGTAGTGGTGGTTAAGGTAGTTTTTTCATTATCTCCAGACATACAAGCTGTAAAGGTGATAAATGTGAGGGATAAAAATATTAAACTTAGACGAGGGTGGGTATTAGTCTTGAGAAATGACATACTTCAATTTTTACTTTAAAATTACACAAATAGCAGCTGTCAAGATGAAGAATGAGGAGATTTATTGGTGAAAAGGTGTAAAAGTTAAAAGCCATATCCGTGTACATTGTACCTAGATATGGCTTTTTTTAGAGATTGCTTTACCAGTAAACCCTTGGAGTTTCTAGGTAGGAATATTAGTACCTACACTGTGCAACTTCTGTGAAGTGTTGATGGTGTCTAAAAAAACAATCGTCAACAACTTCGATAGTGTTTGCTAGAACTTAAGGGTATTTGGTCGTACATGTCACCAAAGTTCGATGTAGTTCCTAGCTTGTGCAGCATTCCTTATTAGTCTTTAGCAAACTTTTTCTTTGAGAGTGATTCACCCAAGGAAAACATAAAAGTTTAGCTTTACTAATAAATGGTGTTTAGATCATTTACTGTAGTAAAGATAAGAAAGAGTTTTAATGTTTTACAAAATTGTATATATTTATATATCAACAGTTTATGAACTTAGGTTATTAACAATTGTGCATAAAAAAAGCCTCACCGTTTGGTGAAGCTTTTTAAATACTATTATAGTAAGGGTATTAGTTACGCAATTCTTTAATACGTGCCTTTTTACCTGTAAGCCCTCTAAAGTAATAGATACGAGCTCTACGTACTTTACCACGCTTATTTACTTCGATTTTTTGAATCGCTGGAAGGTTGATTGGGAATACACGTTCAACACCAACAGTTCCTGACATTTTACGAATCGTAAATGTTTGTGTTCTACCAGTTCCTCTAAGTTGAATTACAACTCCTCTAAAGAACTGCGTACGGCTCTTTTCACCTTCTTTAATTTCATAATACACAGTAATGGTATCACCAGCACTAAATTCTGGCAACTCATTCTTTGTGATAAATTCGTCTTGTACAAATTTTACTAAATCTTCCATCTTTATGGATTTAATAGGTTGATACCTTAATACAACATTCACGATGATCGTCAGAGGTTATCCTAAGCGGGTGCAAAAATAAACTATTTCTGCTGTATTACAATATAATACATGCTGATTTTGATCAAAATTTAAAAAAAGACTCCCTGATGAACGCAGGGAGTCTTCATAAACATATTGTTTAACCAACAAAAAAACCTCTACCCGTGGGTAGAAGTTTTAATTTTTTGAAACAAAAAGCTATTATAGAGCAGCTACGTGCTTAGCAAGCTTTGATTTCAAGTTTGCTGCCTTATTATCATGGATAATATTGCGTTTTGCAAGCTTGTCAATCATAGAAGAAACTGCTGGGAATAACGCGGTCGCCTCTTTCTTATCAGCATCACGTAACTTCTTAATCGCGTTACGCGTAGTTTTGTGCTGATACTTGTTTCTAAGACGCTTTGTCTCGCTGTTTCTAATTCTCTTTAATGCTGACTTGTGATTTGCCATCTTCCTTGTTGTTATTTTTTTACATAAAATGTGTAGCCCGTAGGGGAATCGAACCCCTCTTACATGGATGAAAACCATGCGTCCTAGCCGATAGACGAACGGGCCGTCTGAACAATTCAACATACTTAATTCAATATCTTGAATTGTTTTGTAGCCCGTAGGGGAATCGAACCCCTCTTACATGGATGAAAACCATGCGTCCTAGCCGATAGACGAACGGGCCGTCTGAACAATTCAACATACTTAATTCAATATCTTGAATTGTTTTGTAGCCCGTAGGGGAATCGAACCCCTCTTACATGGATGAAAACCATGCGTCCTAGCCGATAGACGAACGGGCCTAGAATAATTGCTCAAATTGCGGATGCAAAAATACAACTATTTATGAATGTTGCAAACCTTAATTGAACTTTTTCTAAAAGATTAATACGCCTTTGCAAAAAGCACTCTTTTTGTCGATGGTTTTCCACTGTAAACGCAGACCCCATTTTCTTCTTTTGCGTCTAAAGGAATGCAGCGTATAGTCGCCTTTGTGAGTTTTTTGATAGTGTCCTCCGTTTCGCTAGTTCCATCCCAATGAGCACTTATAAATCCAGTCTTAGTTTCCAATATATTTTGGAACTCTTCAAAGGTGTCAACCTCTGTAATATGACTGTCTCTAAAGTCTTTTGCCTTGGTAAATAATTGGTCCTGAATTTCTTGTAATAAAGAAGCTACTTTTTCAACAATATCCTCCTTGGCTACAAATTCTTTCGTCAGAGTGTCTCTTCTTGCCAATTCGACCGTGCGTTTCTCTAAATCTTTAGGTCCAATTCCAATACGTAATGGCACCCCTTTTAATTCGTATTCATTAAATTTCCATCCCGGTTTGTGAGTATCCCTATTGTCAAACTTTACAGAAATCCCACGAAGTCGAAGGTCATTGACAATTTCATTGGCGACTTGAGAAATAGCATGCAGTTGTTCTTGTCCTTTATAAATAGGAACAATGACTACTTGGTGAGGTGCAAGGTTAGGAGGGAGTACGAGTCCGTGATCGTCACTATGTGTCATAATAAGCGCTCCCATGAGACGTGTTGAAACACCCCAAGAACTAGCCCATACATATTCCTGCTTTCCTTGATTGCTTGTGAATTTTACGTCAAATGCTTTGGCGAAATTTTGGCCCAAGAAATGTGAGGTTCCTGCTTGCAATGCTTTTCCATCCTGCATTAATGCCTCAATACAGTAGGTTTCATCGGCACCAGCAAATCGCTCACTTTCAGTTTTTGTTCCTTGAATAACGGGAATGGCTAAAAAGTTCTCGGCAAATTGCGCATATATATTATTGATAAGCTTTGTTTCATCTAAAGCTTCTGCTTTTGTTGCGTGAGCAGTGTGACCTTCTTGCCAAAGGAATTCAGAGGTACGTAAGAATAAACGTGTTCGCATTTCCCAGCGCACTACATTGGCCCATTGGTTAATAAGGAGAGGTAAATCTCTATAGGATTGAATCCATCCTTTAAATGTGCTCCATATAATGGCCTCACTCGTAGGGCGTACAATTAACTCTTCTTCTAATTTAGCCTCAGGATCTACTCTTAGTTTTCCTGGATTATCTGGATCGTTCTGTAGCCTATAATGTGTAACAACTGCACATTCCTTGGCAAATCCTTCAGCATTTTTCTCTTCGGCTTCAAAAAGACTCTTGGGTACAAAAAGTGGGAAATAAGCATTTTGATGTCCTGTTTCCTTGAACTTGCGGTCCAACTCTCCTTGCATCTTTTCCCAAATAGCATAACCGTAAGGTTTTATAACCATGCAGCCTCGAACCGCAGAATTTTCTGCTAAATCTGCTTTAACGACAAGTTCGTTATACCATTTAGAATAATCGTCACTCCTACTTGTTAAGTTCTTCCCCATAAAAGTCTAGTTTGGCACAAAATTTGTGATATTGTTAACGTGTTATTTTTATAGCGCAAAACTAGTTATTTTTACCACATACAACAATAAAACCCAGTATAGTTATGCAACTTTCTTTAGGATCATTCCAGCCATATAAAGTGTTAGCTACTGCCTTAATAGGCTTAGTTACACTTGCATCATGTAGTTCTTCACAAGCTGTCTATGACGATGACGGTATATATAGTAAAAACGCAACCGAGACTGCTTTACAGGAGCCAACGGGCGGGACGACTGCAAATGGTGTTGCCTACAAGAACTATTTCGAACAAGGTGCTGATGCACTTGAAGAAATTCCAGAGGAAGGAGCGATCTTTACTGATGTGGAGTCCTATACCTCTGACGATGGCTCAGAAGGTACTATGGTGTACGAAGACGGCCTAGGTTATGAAACAGGGCGTGCAGCATGGGGTGATGAAACACAGGATGTAACTATCAATATCTATCCAAACAACGGATTCTATAATGGATTTTACGGTGGTTTTGGATATAATCGCTTTGGATTTGGCTACGGTGGCTGGGGTAACTGGGGTTATTACGGCGGTGGTTGGCCTTATTATCGTCCATTCTGGGGTGGATTTGGCTACGGTTACGGTTACGGATATGCATGGAATCCTTTCTGTTATGGGTATGGTGGTTTTAACGGATACTACAATAATTTCAACAACTATAATTACGGAGGCTACGGACGAAGAGTAGCTTATAATACTTCTCGCAGAATTTCGGCAGCTAGTGCAATTAACGCTTCTAGAGCTCGCCTACGCGATAACGGAAGAGGTACTACAAATAGACCTACATATACTAGAGGTACAGGAACTTCTAGACCAACAACAACCTCTCGCGGAGTCGCAAGGCCTAATAATAGTGGTTCACGACCATCGAATGCAAGACCAACAAATAATGGTTCACGTCCATCTAGTGCGTCAAGACCAAATAATAATGGATCACGACCTTCTAGTGCTACAAGACCTAGTGGTAATGCAAGACCAGCGAGTGCTACTAGACCAAACAGCGGTTCTAGACCGTCTAACGCTTCAAGACCTAGAGGGAACAGCAGACCTACAAATGCGTCTCGCCCAAATGGGAATAGCAGGCCTTCTTCAGCATCGAGATCTTCTTCATCTAGATCTTCAGCGTCTAGATCATCAAGTTCTAGATCATCAAGTTCTAGATCATCACGTGCTTCTAGTTCTCGCAGTAGCTCCTCTAGTAGAAGCTCTGGCTCAAGAAGTGGAGGATCTGCACGCCGTGGTGGAGGGAGCCTTTAATTCTAGACAATAGAGGATATTCAATTTAATTTTTTGAAAATGAAAAAGACAATACTAACAATGACAGCAATCTTTGCTGTAGGGGTTCTTTTTGCCCAAAATATAGATGATGCCTTAAGGTATTCAAGTAGTAATACTACAGGAACAGCGAGATTTAATTCTTTAGGTGGTGCCTTCGGAGCTTTAGGAGGAGATCTCAGTGCGCTAAACACCAATCCGGCGAGTGGAGCTGTGTTTACAAGAAACACAGTGTCATTTACATTGTCAAGTGAAAATTTAGATAATGATGTAAGTTATTTTAACGGAACCACAAATAGCACTGATACAGATGTATCTTTCAATCAAATTGGAGGTGTTTTTATTTTTGAAACTAGCCCAGATAGCAATTGGAAAAAGTTTTCCTTAGGCTTTAATTATGACCGTACTCAAAATTTTGACGATCGGTTTGTGGCTTCTGGAACAGGAAATACGTCTATCGCATCCTATTTTTTAAGTTTTGCCAATGGTGTTCCTCTCGATTTATTAGAATTGAGAGATGGAGAATCTATTAGTGATCTCTATCAGTTTTTAGGCGAGAATGAAGGGTATGGAACGCAACAGGCTTTTCTGGGTTTTCAATCTTTCTTAATCGACCCAGTTAGTTTCAATGCAGGAAATACGAGCTATGTGTCCAATGTAGCTGGAAATTCTTTTGATCAAAACTACACCTTCATTAGTGATGGCTATAACGGAAAAGCAGCTTTCAACCTTGCAACCCAATACAAAGACAACCTCTATTTAGGTTTAAATTTAAATTCGCATTTTTTCGACTATCAACAGTCAACCATTTTAAGAGAGCGTAATGCGTCTCAATCGAGCATAGTTAATGCTGTTCGGTTCGAGAATAATTTGCGAACTTTTGGAAGCGGATTTTCTTTCCAATTAGGCGCTATTCAAAAAGTGGGAGATGATATTCGTCTAGGATTTACATATGATTCGCCTACTTGGTTTACTATTTCCGAAGAAGGAAGTCAGCGCATTATTACTGACAGAGTAGAGGACGAAAATGTAATTACCGCAGATGTGAATCCGCGAATTACTAATGTTTTTCAAGATTATCAAATTTCTACCCCTGCCAAGTATACTGGGAGTATCGCATATTTATTTGGAACCCAAGGTCTCCTTAGCTTGGACTATGTGTACACTGATTATTCACAACTTAGCTTTAGGCCAAAAAGCGATCCTTTTTTTGACGAGCAAAATGCAAACATCGATACCCAATTGAGAGCGGCCGGAACCTATCGTTTAGGAGGAGAATACAGAATGGCGCAATGGAGTTTTCGTGGTGGATATAGCTTAACAGAAAGCCCTTATGAAGATCAGGAAACCATAGGCGACCTTACGGGCTACTCGCTCGGATTAGGATATAATTTTGGCGAAATAAAATTGGACTTTGCCTACCAAAACCAAGAGCAAACTAGAAATCAATCTCTGTACAGCACCGGTTTGACGAGTCAGGCTGGAGTGACTCGAAATACACAAAATTTCATAGCTACATTGACTTTTAGCTTATAGTGCCATCACAAACAATTATAAAAGCAGCTTTCGGGCTGCTTTTTTTATGCCTAATTTTATAAAAAAAATAAAAGTATGAAAAAGGTGATAGGCTTTGCTGGAAGTAATAGTTCGCAATCTATTAATGCAGAATTAGTAACTCATGTGCTTTCTAAGTTGGTGGGTGTTTCTCAAAAACAGCTCCTTTTAACCGACTATGAGATTCCGATGTATGACATCGATACCGAACAGGCTTCTGGAATCCCAATTGATGTCCAATTGCTTAAAAATGAAATCGCATCAGCAGATGGGTTAGTGTTAAGTGTCAATGAACACAACGGTTCCTGGTCTGCCTTTTTTAAAAACACCTTTGATTGGTTATCACGTGCCGATCGCAACTTTTTAGAGGGCACTAAGGTGTTACTCATGAGTACTTCCCCAGGAACTCGTGGAGCTTCTAGTTCTTTAGACTACGCAAAGCAGACCTTGCCTCGTTTTGGAGCCCAAGTCGTTGAATCCTTCAGTTTTCCTTCCTTCCAAGAAAATTTTGACTCCGAAACTGGGGCGATTACAAATTCAAGCCTAGAACTTGGAGTTCAAGAAGTAATTGGTTCTTTCTTAAATGAATTGGACGCTTAACGTTCCAATAGTACGATGGTAAATGGAGAGTCTAAAGTGATTTTTCCATCGATTACATCAACTGTTTGTCCAGAATAGCTGTCTTTTAATGTTTGCGCTTTCGCGAAAGCGGGACCCACCACAATGGTTTTTTTACCAATAGGCAAATCAAGTCCAATAACAACCTGGTCTCTGAAGCCGTCCTTTTCATATGTCCGACTGAAGACATAAGGTGCTGCGCTGATCATTTTATGTTTTCCGGCACCAACGGCGGGATGGCTAGCTCTAAAATGTCCGAGTTTTTTCCAATGGTCTAGAATCTTCTTTGTCTCAGGCTGACTATGATCTTCCCAATTCATAAAACTTCTAAGAGTGGCATCTCCTTCAGTACCTTCAATGGTTAGATCGCGAGCACTTTCATCGCCATAATATATTTGTGATAAACCAGGAGTTAGTAATAACTTTGTGGCAGTCTCAAACGGTTTTGTTCTATTTTTGTCAAAGGGAGAGCCATCATCGTGGGAGGTTGCATAATTCATGATGCTTTTTCCTTTGTGAGAGATCTGCGCAATACTATCGTACCGACTAAATAAAGATTCATAATCGCCTAAGGCATCGTACTTAAATTGAAAATTGATAAGATTGTCAAAACCATGGGCAAAGTAGTCTACTTTTTGATCTCCTAAATCAAAATCCCGACCTTGACTAGCCATATAGTTGTACACTTCTCCAAACATAAAGAAGTCATTACTGTCTAAAATCTTTTCTGGATTTGCTTTTTTATAAGCTGCAAAGGCGGCATCTGCTTGTTGGCGTAGCACTACCCAAGCATCTTCTTCCACATGTTTTGTGGTATCCACACGATAGGCATCAATTCCTAACTCTCTAACGTAATCAGTAAGCCATTTGATTATATAATTTCGGGGGGTCTTTTTTAGATTGGTTTCCAAAAAGAAAGCATCTAATTCTTTGATTTCTTCTTCATAGCGGCCTTCTTTTTTCCACTTTTCCACTAAGGTAGCTGGGAGTTCAACCTCTTGAGTGCTTTCTGTAAGAATGTCTGGTAGGTTCTCAACGAGACTACATTTTATAGTAGTTTCGGCGGTTGTGTAGGTGCAATTTGGATCTTCTCTGGCCCAGTCGGTGCCCCAAAAAGGATCCTGTGGGGTGACGGGCCCGGTATGGTTTAATACGACATCCATCACTATACGAATGTCATGAGCATGAGCGGTTTCTATTACTTCCTTTAGATCGGCCATAGATCCAAAATTAGGATCTAATTGTGTCCAGTCTTTGGTCCAATATCCATGAAAGCCATAGGTAAGGCCTGTGCCTTCATCTACACCACCATGAACTTGCTCGACTACAGGCGTAAACCATATGGCATTTACACCGAGGTCATTAAAGTAGCCTTCATTTATTTTCTGGGTAATTCCCTTGAGGTCACCTCCTTTAAACCCACGGAGGACAGCTGTTTCTTTTGTGCGATTGAAATTAACGTCATTGCTTTTATCACCATTAAAAAAACGATCTGTAAGCAAGAAATAGACGTTGGCAGCTTCCCAAACAAAAGGAGCTTTTACTTCTTTAGATATACTAACTGGCTGAGAGCTTGACTCTTTGCAGCTGTTGAATAAAAAAAAGGCTACAAATAGAAAGAGGTAAAGGTGAAATCTCATGGTTTATGGTTTTGATTCACGAAGCTACTAAAATGTGAGGAGATTCAGTGTTTTTTCGCTTTAAGCGAAAGAAAACGTATTTTTGAAATCTTAATTTAAACTATGCCTTCCCTTAGATCATGGCTTATGGCCGCTCGTTTACGAACACTTCCTTTATCAGTATCTGGTATTTTGATGGGGTCTGCTTTGGCTCTTGGCGATGGGGTTTTTCAATGGAAAATTTTTGTATTGGCAGTTGTTGTTACTTTAGGTTTTCAGGTACTTTCTAATTTTGCCAATGACTATGGAGATGGAGTAAAGGGAACCGATAATGAAGATAGAGTAGGTCCTGCAAGGGCTATGCAAAGCGGAATGATGACGCCTAAGGATTTAATAGGTGGAATGATAGTGGTGACGGTTGCGACTATGATTGCTGTAGTCGCTTTGATATATGTCTCTTTTGGCGTTGATAAAATGGTACTATCTCTTGTCTTTCTTGGTTTAGGTATTGCTGCAATAGTTGCTGCGGTAAAATATACGGTAGGAAAGAGCGCCTATGGATATAAAGGTTTAGGAGATGTATTTGTCTTCATATTTTTTGGATTGGTTGGAGTTTTAGGGTCCTACTTTTTATACGGACAACAGCTTTATTTAGTACATATTTTGCCTGCAATAACAGTTGGCTTACTCGCTACGGTAGTGCTACATCTTAATAATATGCGGGATAGAGAGGCTGATCAGAAGGTTGGAAAACGAACTTTGGCGGTGATTCTAGGTGAAAAAGGAGCGGTTTTGTATCATAGTACTTTGCTGGGAAGTGCGGTTCTTTCGTGGGTACTATTTCTATTGTTTTCTAAGCAGTCCATGATGATGTTTGCTACTCTTATTTTTCTTATTCCTATGGGTTTACATTGGTTGGTGGTGCTAAAAACTAAAAAACACCCTTTGTTGGATCCTGAACTTAAAAAGGTAGCGTTGACAACGTTTGGACTGAGCTTACTTTTCTTTTTGTTAAGCTTTTACTAGTTAATTTTATAGCTTTGATTGCGTTTTGTCGGTCTTATTTGACGGGTTAGCGAATACTTAAGATTCTCATAAATATCTGCATTTATTATCAATACATTAATCGTATTAATAACCAATAATATAGATTTTTATGAAAAAAATTACTCTTATGGTCATTTGCTTGCTTTTCTCAGCGATGGCTTTTGCACAACCGCCTAATGATGATTGTGCTAATGCCATTACCATTATGGATGGTGACACATTAACAGCAAATAATACTTCAGCTACTGTTGATGGGGCGGGATGTTTTACTTCATCAAATGCTCAAGGTGTTTGGTATGTTTATAATGATGGAGGGACTCCATCTGATGTGACTGTCTCTTTGTGTGCTTCTGACTTTGATACTGAAGTTTCTGTTTTTACAGGTTCATGTGGAGCCTTGGTATGTCTAGGAAATAATGACGATGATTTCACCAATTGTGGAAACAGTAGAAGTTATTTTACATTTACTTCTGACGGAGTTTCCGATTACTACATATTAGCTACAGGATTTAGTAGTAATACTGGAAATCTAAGCGTGGAACTTACGTCTGTTGCAGTAGTAACTCCAATCACCTTATGTGACCCAGCTTCAGATACAGGAGCTCCTGTTGTTACTTGTCCAGATGATCTTGGTGTTGGACCAGCTTGTAGCGATCCAGTAGTTGTTCAATATGATTTCCCTATGATCTCTGACGATTGTGGAGCACGTCTCTCTCAGAATACAGATGAAACTGTAAATGACGCCTTGGATTGTCCTGGGCAGGTAACTGGACATGTAAGAGAATTTGATCTTGCAGCTATGGGGATTGTTAATTCATTTGTTCTTTCAGAAGTAGAAGTTGGCGTAGGGTCTGCTACTAATGCTCCTGTAGGGACAATCAATATATATGACCAAGCAGACATTCCTGGAGGAATTGTTGCCTATACACCACCTATGTCTGATGCTTTAACGCCACTTGCTACTGTAGACTTTACAGTGCCTAATGGAGCTCTAACATCAGTAATTGTACCTATTAATGCAATTCTTGATCCGGGTACAACGATGGTTATTGAAGTGCTTTCGCCTAATAATGCAAATTTTTTAATAGGATACAATAATTCAGGTAGTAGTACTGCAAACGAAACTGCTCCAGGATACGTAGGATGCCAAGATGCTGGTATTGCGTATGAAACACCTGGAAACCTAGGAGCTCAATTTTCTGGATTTTCTGCAATCATCGTTCCTTCTGGAGCTGATTTAACGATTGTTCAAACTGCTGGTCTTGCGTCAGGCGATACTTTCCCAGCTGGAGATACTATCAATACCTTTGATGTAACAGATATCGCAGGAAATACAACTTCTTGTTCTTTTACAGTAACGGTTGGAGATTTTACAGCGCCAGAGGTAACTGGACCTATTGATATCTTTACAGGTACTGGTGGACCAGGTGGTCTTTGTTCAGCAATTGTAAATTATGACCCAGTTGCAGCTACTGATAACTGTACAGATGACGTTGATATTACAATTACATTGACAGAAGGTTTAGCAAGTGGATCTGCATTTCCTGTAGGTACAACTACAGTGACATATTCAGTGATGGATGCTGCGGGTAATGAGACCTTGCATACTTTTAATGTTACAATCACTGATACTTCTGCACCTTCGATTGATTGTCCAGATGATTTTGCAGTGTCACCAGATGCAACAGGAAACTATACGCTTCCAGATTGGACGACCTTAGCTTCTGATGCTTGTTCTTCTGGAGCCGACCTAGTTACTACTCAGGATCCTGCTGCTGGAACAGTGGTTGCCGATGGTAGTACAACTGAGGTTACCATTACAGCAACAGATGCAGCTGGAAATGTTACAGAATGTGTATTTAATGTAACGGTTGATGGCACCTTAGGTGTAAATGATCTTGCTTTAAGTAATGCATTGTCTATCTATCCAAATCCAACCGCCAATGTATTTACATTGACCAATGGTTCTGGTGCTTCATTAGAAACTATGACCATCTTAGACGTGAATGGTCGTATTATCGATACGATTTCACTAACAGATATGGATTCCGCTAAAGAAATTTCAATTGCACATTTTGCAACGGGAATATATTTTGCACGTATTTCTACAGAGAGTGCTTCTACGGTAAAACGTATTGTAAAGCGTTAATGATGTAAAAACATCACTTTTTTATAATGAACCCCGCAGTGAATAACTGCGGGGTTTTTATTTGCCATATTTTCCTCAAGACTTTCGTATTTTTGAGGGAAACACCTAAGACCTATGGACATTACATTTTTTGGGCAAAATAGCTTTCAAATTGGCTTAGATGGTACCACGATCATAGTGGATCCATTTATCACTGGGAATCCTTTGTCAAAGGATCTTGTAAACATCAATAACCTAAAAGCCGACTATATTTTACTTACGCATGCTCATCAGGATCATGTTTTAGATGCAGAGGCTATTGCGATACAAACAGGAGCTACCATTGTGAGTAATTATGAGATTGCGATGCATTATGAGGCTAAAGGGCTTAAAGTGCACCCTATGAATCACGGAGGGAAGTGGAATTTTGATTTTGGCGAACTGAAATTTGTAAATGCTATACATACCAGTTCCTTTGCCGATGGATCCAATGGCGGACAACCAGGAGGGTTTGTATTAAGCGCAAATGGCAAATGTATTTATATTGCTGGCGATACGGCCTTGACTATGGATATGCAGTTGATTCCTATGACCTATACATTGGATTTAGCAATTCTACCAATTGGTGATAATTTTACCATGGGTATAGATGATGCTGTAATCGCAGCTGAATTTGTACAATGCGATCAAATATTAGGATGTCACTATGATACTTTTGGTTTTATCACCATTGATCACGAGTTGGCTAAAAAGACCTTTTCAGCTAGAAAAAAACAGTTGATCTTACTAGACATTAACGATACCCTTACAATATAATTTTGCAGCTATTTGCATGAATCGCAATTTCGCGTAAGCGCTACCTCCATGAAAGCTGTCTATAAGCAATATATACTCGAATTTAAACGTCCTAGCGGCACTTCCCGTGGAATTTTACAGACTAAGGAAACTTGGTTTATTATCATATCTCAAGGGGAACGCAAAGGAATAGGAGAGTGTGGAATTTTACGCGGCTTGAGCTATGATGACCGCCCCGACTATGAACAAATGTTACAATGGACCTGTGACCATATAGACATGGGGCCAGATGCATTATGGGAATCTTTGAAAGAGTATCCAAGCATTCAATTTGGTGTTGAAATGGCTTTTAAATCCCTTTCTAGTCAGGATCCTTATGAATTATTTCCATCCTCATTTACAAAATCCAAGGCTGAAATCCCAATCAATGGTCTTATTTGGATGGGGGATCAAGGGTTTATGAGAGATCAGATTGATGAGAAGCTCGAGCAAGGTTTCGATTGTATTAAAATGAAAATTGGGGCGATAGACATAAAAAAGGAGCTTAGCCTATTGCGTTTTATTCGTAGTCACTACAATAAAGACATCATGACCTTACGCGTAGATGCCAATGGAGCCTTTACTTCACAAACAGCCCCGGCAATCTTAAGTGTATTGGCAAGTTTAGATATACATTCTATCGAGCAACCTATTAAAGCGGGTCAGCTATCAGAGATGGAAGCCTTATGTGCTGCTACACCTATCCCAATTGCGTTGGATGAGGAACTCATAGGAGTCATCGATCTTGAAAAAAAACGCAGACTTTTAGAGACGGTGCGTCCGCAATTCATTATATTAAAACCCAGTTTTGTAGGAGGATTTAAGGGCAGTAAACAATGGATTACGCTCGCAAATGAACTCGGTATTGGTTGGTGGATTACCTCGGCCTTAGAAAGTAATATAGGATTAAGTGCCATTGCCCAATGGACCTATTCATTAAATGCAAAGGGACATCAAGGTTTGGGAACGGGAAGTCTGTTTACCAATAATATGGAATCTCCTCTAGAAGTACGAAAAGGACAACTTTTATATAACCCCCTAAAAAAATGGGATTTTAAACTATAACACATATGTACATAGAACAGGCTTATAAATCACTTCATGCCGGCTGGCGTTACCTACTCGGTTTTTTAGCCGTTTTTATTATTGGTTGGCAGATAATAGGCGTCATACCTATTATCACATCAGCATTTATGCGTTCTGAAAATCTTACAGAATTTATGGAATCTGGGGCAAATAATTTTCTCGACCTCTATGAAGGGGAGAGTAATTTTTACTTGGTGCTAATGCTTTTTACATTCATTGGCGGACTATTAGTGTTATGGCTTGTTGTAAAATTTCTTCACAAGCAAAATTGGACCCAACTTACCACCTCGAGACCTAAGATAGATTGGGGGCGTATATTTTTTGCATTTATGATCTGGGGATTATTCTCAATTATCACAACCGGTATTGCTTATTTTGCGGTGCCAGAGATGTTTGAAGTCAACTTTAAGCTCCTGCCATTTTTGGGCTTATTTGCAATTACATTATTGCTTTTGCCATTGCAAACAAGTTTTGAGGAATACTTTTTTAGAGGTTATATCATGCAAGGTTTAGGAGTAGTTGCAGGTAATAGATGGGTGCCGTTAGTAGTAACCTCCTTGGCTTTTGGATTAATGCATATTGTGAATCCGGAAATTGAAAAAATCGGTTATAGTATTATTTCAGTATATATTGGTTTAGGATTCTTCTTGGGGATCATTACTTTGATGGATGAAGGTCTCGAACTTGCTTTAGGTTTTCATGCTGCAAACAATATGATTATTGCTTTATTAGTTACTGCCGATTGGACGGCGCTTCAAACAAATTCGATATTAATAGATAGGTCTGAGCCTACGGCAATAGGTCAAATTGTTCCTATCTTTATCATACTGCCGCTTCTCACCTTTGTCTTTGCCAAAAAATACAAATGGACAAACTGGAAAGAAAAACTTACAGGGAAAGTGACGCCGCCGGTAGCTATTAATGAGGAGATTGTTTAATTGACATTTGATTTATATAGAGATAACCTTAACTTCACATTCCTCCTTTACTTTTAGGCCTTATGAAGCTAGTTTCTGAAAGATATAATATGTTGCATCCTAAATTCAAATTGAATGGAAGGTCGTATACCATAGAAAGTCTCAAAGAACAGGCCTACGAATGTATCAAAGAAGGGGAGCCTTATGAGGAGGCTATTGGTAGTTTTTTACTCGACTGGTTAAATGACTCAAAATATGTCACTGTAAATACATCTGGCTCTACCGGCTCTCCGAAGTCTATAAGAATTAAAAAAGAGCATATGGTTCACAGTGCTAAAGCCACTGGGAATCATTTTAAACTTCCCGAAAAGACTACGGCTTTGTTGTGCTTACCTGCATATTTTATATCGGGCAAAATGATGATTGTACGGGCGATGATACTGGGCTGGCATCTCGATATGGCCTTGCCTAATTCCAATCCCTTAGATTATGTATTTCGGCGTTATGACTTTTGTGCCATGACTCCATTTCAGTTAGATAACTCTCTAGGTCGGATGCATCTTATTAAGAAACTTATTGTAGGCGGAGGGACTATACCACCTGCATTACTAAATCGTTTGTATGAGGTAGATACAAAAATCTATGAAACCTATGGGATGACAGAAACGGTTACACATATAGCCGCAAGACGTGTTAATTCTAAAAAAGAAAGAGGAGAACATATTCCTTTTAAAACCTTGTCACATGTTACTGTTTCTATAGATGATCGCTCTTGTTTAGTGATAAAAGCACCTGACGTAAGTACGGACCCAGTGATCACTAATGATATTGTCCGACTACTCACACACAAGAAATTTGAGTGGCTTGGTCGCATTGATAATGTCATTAATAGTGGCGGAATCAAATTACATCCGGAGCAAATTGAAGCTAAATTGGCACCCCTTATCGATAGTCCTTTTTTTGTGGGTGGCATCGCCGATGATCAGTTAGGAGAAAAGCTCGCTTTGTTTGTCGAGCAGGATGAGGTATTCGCTTTCGCGAAATTGCCAACTGTCGAGCAAGGTGAGGAGGAATCCAATTCTCAATTACTCCGTTACGAATTCCCTAAAGTAATCATTACCATGCCTCAGTTTGTACGCACCGAGAATGGAAAGTTACAACGTGGACAAACGATCCGAAAAGCACTATTATCGGATAAAACCTAAAATCTACTTCCCTCATTAATAAGAGGTGTTGGCTCATTGGCTATTGTTCGGCAATAGAGATGCGTGTAGTTTTACTTTAAACTAAAACAAGACGTTATGAAACTAGCCAAAATCACATTCATCTTATTCTTAAGCTTTCAGTTAGGATTTGCACAAGAAACCGATCAGGAAGTAGAAACCACTATGCTTACTATTGAAGCATTGATTACCCACGCAGCAGATAGATTTCCTGCCGAAGAACCACAGCAATTGTATATACTCGTTGAAACAAGGGAAGAGGGTATCTCTTCTGACTCACGTTTTTTTATAGAACATGGAATGCGCTTACTTTTAAAGCGATTAACAGCTAGAGATCGTATTGCAGTGGGTACTTATGGGGCCGATAATCAAACAATTCTTGACTTTACTGCAGTTTCTAACGAAGAGGACATTCTAGATGCTATGACGCAGTTATACTTCATGGAAACTATGGATGATGAAAGCGACGGTATTGATGTGGCATATCAATATGCCATTGAAAATTATGAAGTAGATTCTGAAAATAGGGTTTTGATATTGAGAGATAATAGCACGGCTTCCTCAAGGAAAATTGCCAATAGAAAAAAAGTGAAGCAAGAAGGAACAACATCTAAGGAGGCAGCTACCATTACACCTAAAACCAAGTTGGGAGGAGCTATTGCTCTTACAGCTTTAAGTATACTACCAGAAATCTTGGATATTATTAAGAATTAAGATTTTCGGCATCCTATTTGATTAGTATGTGCCAGTAAAAATGATGATATTTGCAAAAATTATGAGCATGAAAGCCCTCCAAAAATCCGTATGTATATTGGTTCTTCTAGGAACATTTACGACGAGTATAGCACAAAATTTAGGATCCGTTCAACGTGGTCAACGTGGATATACACCGCCTCCAAGAGCTTTGGAAGCTGGTGAGCCAGAAAAGCCAGATGTCATTGTGATGGCGCAAGCAAGCGCGACTCGCTATGCTCAGGAACTAAAAATTGACGCCTTTAAGAAAGAAGTTCTCAAAAGCTATCTCAAAGATTTTTATAGAGAGAAAGTAGATATTGCTTATAATCCTGAATTAAAATTTGACGAGAAGCAGCCCATGATTATTGAAGCAAATGCTAGGTTCGAAAAAAAATTGGTTGAGATATTAAACGCTGAACAAATTGGAACTTTAATGTCCTATGAGCAATTGGGTGTGAAGCCTAATGACGATAAGAAGGATACTAAAAAGAAGAAACGAAAGAAGCGAAAAAAGAATAAGAACTAATTATAGTTTAATAGAAAAGAGTATCCCACGGATACTCTTTTTTATTTTATGCGTATTTTTAGGTACACCCTAAACACGGTACAATGCACAGATTAATTTTTTTACTTTTTTTATCCATTTCAAGCTTTGCTACAAGCCAAATCCTCTCAGAACGTGATCGTGCTGAAGTTATGGATGAAATCCTAGCAGATCGCTTCAATAATCTCTTACCATCATTAATGGAGAGGGCAGAGATCGATATGTGGGTTTTAATTTCTCGAGAATACAATGAGGACCCCGTTCTAAAAACTATGTTGCCCGCTACTTGGCTCAATGCCCGTAGAAGAACCATTCTTGTCTTTTATAGAAATCCAATTACTAAAGCCTTTGAAAAGAAGGCCATTGCACGCTATAATGTGGGTGCCAATATTGACTCTGCCTGGGATAAAGAAAAGGAGCCCGATCAATGGAAGGCTTTGGTAGATATGATCGCCAAGCGTGATCCACAAAAAATCGCACTCAATTACTCAGATCATTTTGGACTGGCAGACGGGATTGTAAAAACCGACTATGATGCCTTTATGAAGGTATTGCCTGATACCTATAAAAAACGAATAGTATCGGCAGAGCCTTTAGCGATTTCGTGGATTGAAACCCGCACGGCTCTAGAGATGAAGTTTTTCAGACAATTGGTAGCCGTTACCCATGATATTATCAAAGACGCCTTTAGCAGCAAGGTGATTAGGGCTGGTGAAACAACAACAGATGATGTGGTGTGGTACTTGCGTCAACGAGTGACCGATATGGGACTGGAAACTTGGTTTCATCCTACTGTCGATATTCAACGATCTGAAGAAAAACTAGAAAGTCATATTGTTTCATTTTCAAACCGCCCTGCCGGAAAAATCATTCAAAAAGGCGATTTATTGCATTGTGATTTTGGGATTACTTATTTAAGACTCAATACCGATTGCCAGCAACATGCCTATGTTTTAAAGGATGGAGAACAAGATGCACCCGAGTTTTTACATAGCGCTTTTCAAGCTGGAAATAGGATTCAAGATATACTTACGACCAATTTTCAAACGGGTAAGTCGGGGAATGAAATTTTGGCAGCAGCCTTAAAACAAGGAAAAGACGAACGGTATTTACCTTCAATTTACACACATCCCTTAGGTTTGTATGGCCATTCGGCTGGACCAACTATTGGTATGTGGGATTCCCAAGGCGGAGTTCCAGGAACGGGTGACTACACTTTGTTTGAAAATACGGTCTATGCCATTGAACTGAATACTACGGTTACCCTCAAAGAATGGCAAAAAGATATTCGGGTTATGCTTGAAGAAGCAGGATTTTGGGGGACCAATGGTTTTGAATACGTCAATGAACGACAAGAAAAACTATTGCTTATCGACTAAAATCAAAGAGTTATGCAACGTGGACTTCTTTATATATTACTTTCAGTTTTTGCTTTCGTCTCTACTGGCTTTAGTTCGGACTTGAAAACGCAAGCAGATCCCGTTGAAATAGTACTTTATTTCGACGCTTCTTTAAGTATGGAAGGAAGAAATTTAACGGCTGAAATGGATTATTTGGAGACCTTTTTTCAAGATCATCCCGAGGCTCAAGTTCAAGTAGTAGCTTTTTCTAATTCGCTCTTGTATCAAGAAAGCTATGTAGTAGAGAAGGGAGATTGGTCTCAAATTGCAGCCCGCCTTGTTACAACGACCTATGACGGAGCCACCGCTTTTGATTTATTAGATCTTTCTAAGAAAGCAGCTTATTATTTAGTTCTCACAGACGGGGAAAGTGCCATTGATACTTTTCCAAAAACAGCAAACGCTCCTGTTATAATTCTTAATTCTATTCCAGTTAAAAAAGTGGTGCACTTGAAATTGCTAGCCGCACAAACCGCTGGGAGTTTTCATCAACTAGAAAGTGCCACGGCTATGAATGTGCCGCAGATTACAAGCTTTAGAGGTAGGGTAACAACCACTGAGGCGGGTGATACTATTCCCTTAGTAGGTGCTAAAGTGCAGGTCATTGGTGGTACTGAGGTTGTAGCGACAGATGATGATGGAAATTTTAGTATTTCGGCGAAAGCTGGAGATGTTATAGAGGTCACTTATGTGGGTAAAAAGCCTATGAAGAAACGTATTACAAGAGGTAGACCTTTAAATATCTTTTTACCTTTTGATGGTGACGCTCTTGATGAGGTAGTGCTTACAACCCAATTAGAACCCGAAGATGAACTCGTTTATATTGGGAATGAAAAAAAATCTAAAAAGCGAATTACTTATGCCGTGCAATCTATAAGTGAAGATGAAATCTCTCCTATTGATTTGGATGTAAAACAAGCCGTGAAAGGACAATTTTCCAATCTTGAAATTGCTAATGACGCAGCGACGACTCGCGTAGATTTAACACAGTTCTTGGGCCGTCATAAGAATATGACCATTTTAGGTGACCAATATGGACTTGTGGTTATAGATGGTGTAGCTACAGCAAAGGCTAGTTCTGCTTCTAGTACAGAAACATTTGCATCCACACTCAATATCGACCCAAATAATATTGCTGATATCACCTATTTAAAAGGACTTACTGCTACAAATCGCTATGGTACCTTAGGAAAGAACGGAGTGATTCTTATCACCACCAAGGCATATGCCACTAGAGGGACCAAAGATCTCAGTGTAAAGAGAAAAGTAGGCACGACTGCTTACTACAATGACGAATCTGTTGAACTAGACGCCCTTCCCGATGTATCCTATATACAAGAACTACTCGTCACTCAGGATATTGATACTGCCTACGACACCTATATTGAACAACGAAAATTCTTTGGCGATCAAGTGTCGTTTTACGTAGATGTTGCCACTTATTTTAGAGGCTGGGGCAACCCTTTGGTGGTTAGTCGGATATTATCCAATCTAGAAGAGAAGTTTCCCGACGATCCATCGGCATTGTATATCGCTTCCTTCAAATATGAAGAGTTTGGGAATACTTTAAATGCGATTCAAAGCTTACGATTAATAACGCAGTCTTTTCCTAATCAAATCCAAGCACAAAGAGACCTCGCATTATTGCAGTCTGAGTTAGGAGCGATTGAAGAGGCTAAAGAACAATACATCAATCTCTGGAATCAATGTCTAGAGAAAGGATCTAATGCTATCACTTTTACCGAATCTGTAGAGAAAGAGTTTCGAAACTTTGTCGCCAAGCATAGAAATAAAATTCAAACCAATGAACTTCCTTCTATGAGTATAAAAGCTCCAGAAGTCATTAGCCGTCGTATCATTGTTTCATGGACCGATCCTAGATCCCTTTTTGATTTGCAAATTGTCAATCCGCAAAATCGATTCTTTACTTGGAATCATACTGTAAAAGATGCAGCAGGACGATTATTACAAGAAAAAACGGCTGGTTTTAGCATGGAAGAATTTTTTCTCACCTCAGGAGATGCAGGAACCTGGAAATTTAATGTCGTCAATTATGGCTTTACCGAAAATGACAAAGGGCAACCTAGCTTCTTAAAATTTACAGTCTATGATAATTACGGTTCTTCCTCAGAAAAGAAAACAGTGAAAGTGGTTCGCCTAGAGGAACTCAATACGCCTTTTACTGTACTTAGTATAATCATCTGATTTTCAATTTATTAAACTCTGCGTTAATATTTTTTGTAAATTTAATTTCCCTCGGTATTTACTAATAAAACAATCATGCGATGAAACTGAGTCTATTCGGTCTAAAGGGGGAGGCGCGTTATTTTCTTTGTGGGTTTCTTTTTATTCTCTTAGGAGTTCTTACAAGAATTTTTAAAATCGATGGCTTTATTGTAAAACCTCCTCACGAACATTGGGAGCATTTTCAGGCAGTATCAGAGATGATACAACAAAGCCCTTTACAAAATCAACTTGCCTATTATTTATTTTTTATAGTTAACGCTTTCTGGGCTTATACTACCATTTACATCATTTATCAAGGTGTAAGAAGTTTGGCAAAATCCATTTATCCTCAAATCCCTGAAGACGAAAGGGACGAAGAATATGAGGATCCTCAACCAAAACGCCGAGTCATTATTAACGTCTACTTAATTTTTGCTCTTTTAGCCTTTATTGCTGTTGTCATTGAAGGAATCTTATATATGTCCTTTACGGAGCCGTTTTTAAAGGAGGTTTCTAGTTTTAAGTATTTCATGTATGCTATCTGTATACTCTTTTATCTAGGGTTTATTTTTGAGAAGTATATACATACCCAATATCGTATTATCACCCGTTTTCTAGGAACCAGTATTTTGAGTTTATTGTTTATAGGGGTAGTGTATATTTTACTCACACTAATGCCACAGGGAGGTACACTTGTTGTCAATCTATTAGATAGTGGTTGGAATGTATTTCTTTTGTTTTTCCTACTCATCTTCCTCGCCATAATTTTAGCCCATTACCCGACTTATTTTGAGATTTGGTGGTTTGGCAATAACAATATAATGCGTATTAGAAAGGCGCGATTTTGGCCAAAATCAAGAGGTTCTGAAAGTTTAGCTTCCATTTTAGCTAAAGGAAATCAAGAGCTTTTAACTGGAAAAGTGACCTTGGATAAGGAGATTCCTGAAGACGACCCAAAGGGCTTAGGTGTCATATATTATGATACCAGTCATGCGACTTTGAAGGCTCGAGAGGGGTTCAATAATGAAGTTATAAAACGCTGGCGTAGGAGTCTTGGCATTCTTTTGTATGTGGCCTTTTTTAATATTTTTTTGAGAGTAACTTCTCAATATTTCGAACTGGATTTTGATATCCTAGGTATTAGTTTGCTCGTGTTGGTGGTTGCTTTGTACCAATACCATAACGAAGGGGAACGATATAATCATTGGAGAGAAGTTCTAAAACACTCTGCAAATCATGAAAAGCAGAATCCGGACCCCCTTGAGGTAAAAAAAGTGATTGGAGATATTTATAGGTATGCGCGCTATTTTCCGACTTATATTTTTATATGCCTACTATCAAGTATAATTACTTCGCTGCTTGCAGCCTTTGTGGGGTGGAGTTTGTGGACCTTGTCCTTTGTTTTCCTAACACTGTGTTTACATACCTACCTGTACATCTATTTCAAGATTAATAGAACCTATCTGAAATACGTTTTCTTTAGTGTACGCCTATACAATCGCAATCCAAATATGTATGATGCCCGCTACATTGTCTTATTTCATCGTGAAAATGCTATCGTTAACAACGGACATAAACTAATCCCATTTTGTTGTGGAAGTTTAAGTAACAATATTGTTTTTATTCTTGTCATGAGTGTTAGTGGTTTAATCTCACTTTTGCTGCTGTTATTTTCCAATATTTTCTTTGCCTTTGCCGCTTTTATCAACCCTATAAACATCATTGCCCTTTACATTATATTTAGCTATGGGGTATTCTTTGTCTTATTTAAAATTGTCTTGTACTACAACCGCAATGCCCACGGCCTCAAAAGCAACTACTTCAAACGCCTAGGTATTCCCATATTAACGGCCATCCTTACGGTATGGACTTTTGCGAGTACGTCTATGGATAGTGATTTGCACGAACTCACACTTTTGCCTACTCAAACGGATACGGTTCCTTCAGTGAAGACGTTCTTACAAAAACTACAAAGCTCTGAAAGGGCCTTCACGGGGAATAACTATTTTTATGTAGGTTCATACGGGGGTGGATTAAAAGCAAACCTTTGGAATACCCTGCTTTTTTATGAATTGGATTCGCTTTCGCGAAAGCGCTTCTTTCAAAAAACTGTAGCCATGTCTGGAGTTTCAGGTGGAGCCGTGGGGATTGGTAATTATGCAGCTTTGCGTTACAATGCCAAAGGGGACTATACTCAAATGCGCAAAAGTATCAACGAAGTGGCCTTGTCTAATGTACTCTCCTACGAACTCACATTTTTGATGGGTTGGGACTTTTTTAGAGAAATTATTCCTGTGCAATCCTATGGCGGGAAGGATCGGTCGTATTATTCGATGCGTAATCATGCACGACTTACCGGTATGGATGATGATGAGTTTAATACCCATACCTATCGGGATTACTGGCGCTATATGTATGATGAAACTTCGGCGAGCTTTCCTGTTCTCATCACTAACACCACCTCTACACTTGGAAAACAAGGGGTGGCTTCCTCCCTCAAAGTGCCTGATGATGTTTTTTCTGGAGCAGATAATATCCTCGAATTTTCTGGTGAAAATGAAAATAAATCGCTGAGTTATTTTGGTGCTATTTCAACAACTAATAGGTTTCCTTTGTTTAGTCCTACCGCAGAAATCCCATCTAAGGGACATTATCTCGATGGTGGGTATTTTGATAATTCTGGCCTTTTGAGCGTCCTCGAATTGCACGAACACTTTGAGCATTTAGCCGAAAAAGAAGCGACTATCGATACCCTCAATCCGGTTTTTATCAATATCATTAATTCCAAGGGCTATTATACCGCTCGAAAAATCAACGAATGGAAGTTAGAAAGAGCTCCAGGTGATCCGGGAGTAGGAGAACTATCGGCGATTATTGAAACGGTGACTTCTATCGATAAGTTCCCGAGGTATGTCTCGGCCAAAATCAAAAACCGAAAGTTCATTTTGGAAGATATCTTTATGCCGCATAAAATTAAATTCAGCGATGTAACGGCGCATTTTAAAGGTAAGGTTGCAGATCCTATGGGGCTTGTTGAAAAGATAACAGCACATAACGACAGTATTGATGTGGCCTTAGAAGCCTATAAAGGCTACGATAAGGATAAATGGGGTGTTGTTGAGCCTCCACTTGCAAGACTCCTTAGCGAACCAGCTGTTCGCTATCAAGAGGCGATGGTAAAACATCACCCAGGTGTGCGCTTTGCACTCACCCGTATTTTGGATTACCTAGCCGAAAAGAAAGAGGTGAAAATTCAAGATCAAGAGCGATTAAAAACAGCAGTTAGACGCCCTACTTCTCAGAATATGGGCGTACCCAAAGCGAAAATCAAAAAGGACAGCCTTGAATAGCACCTACTTATCTGAACGGGGATGATACTTGGCAAGTTCATCGGCGAGATGGGTGCGATCTACATGCATATATATTTCTGTAGTTGTAATACTCTCATGTCCGAGCATTTGTTGGATCGACCTTAGGTCGGCGCCATTTTGTAATAGGTGGGTAGCAAAACTATGTCGGAAGGTGTGCGGGCTTATATTCTTCTTAACCCCTGCGACAACGGCGAGGTCTTTTATGATGGTAAATACCATGGCACGGGTAAGCTGTTTACCACGTCTGTTTAAAAACAAGGTGTTGCTAAACTTTGGATCTATTGCTTGATGAGAGCGAACCTCCTTGCGGTAGAGTTCGATATATTTTTGAGTGTGCTTGCTTATGGGAACAAAACGCTGTTTGTCTCCCTTTCCGGTTACACTAATAAAGCCTTCCTTAAAATAGAGATCTGAAACTTGGATACCTACCAGTTCTGAAACACGCAGACCGCAGGCATATAAAGTTTCGAGCATGGCACGATTGCGTTCCCCTTGAGGTTTGCTTAAATCAATAGCGGCGATCAATAGGTCTATTTCTTCAACAGCGAGAGTATCAGGCAGTTTTCTACCCACTTTGGGAGCTTCCATTAAGTCCATAGGATTATCGGCTCTATAGTCTTCAAAGATGAGGTAATTGAAAAAACCTTTTAAGCCAGAGATAATACGCGCTTGGGAGCGAGGTTGCACTTCTTTGGCAAGGGCATAGATGAAGGCTTGTAGGTCGTCTTTGCCTATGGTAATAGGACTTTTAGTGATTTCGTGGGTTTCTAGATAGGCGACTAATTTCTTCAAATCCCGTCCGTAATTATCGATGGTATTGGCTGATAATCCGCGTTCAATACGCAAATAATAGGTATAATCTGATATGCCAGCGGTCCATTTCACGAAAGTAAAAGTACAACTATTAATGATTTAGAATATGGGAATGCGCTCGGGATTTTTTAGATGAAACCACCTAATGAAAAGCGATGTAGGAATAGGGAAGGAGCATGTTTAAAGGGTATTAGGGATTGGGTTGCAATGCAATTTCGCGTAAGCGGTACAATTGTATGTTGTATGGATATTAGGGATATGAATGTTTTCGCTTTCGCGAAATTGCTCTAGACTAAACTTCGGCTTACATTTATTACATTTGGTTTATGAAAATACTCATTTTGAACGGCCCGAATTTGAATCTTTTAGGGAAGCGCGAACCAGAAATATATGGAGGCACTTCTTTTGATGATTATTTTGTGCAATTGCAGTTTGCTTTTACGGACACTGAGTTGTCTTATGAGCAATCGAACATAGAGGGGGAGTTGATAGACCTAATTCAAAAGGCCGATGATACTTTTGACGGAATCATTTTGAATGCGGCGGCTTATACACATACTTCTGTGGGTATAGGTGATGCGGTAGCGGCGATTTCGATTCCTGTGGTTGAGGTTCATATTTCCAATACTTTTGGAAGAGAAGAATTCAGGCATCAGTCGTATATATCCAAGCATGCGAAGGGGGTTATACTAGGCTTTGGCTTGCAGAGTTATGACTTGGCGATTCGAAGTTTTTTAATGAAATAGACTTTAAGCTTTAGGCATTAGGGATTAGTGGTTAGTTGTTGGTCTTTAGGATTTGGAGCTTGACTCATGTCAGGCTTAGCCTGTCGAAGCCCGTTCCTGTTTATCAATGGTTATCTGTTAGTCGTTATCGGTTAACGGTTAACGGTTAACTTTGAATTTTGAATCTTGAATTTTGAACCTTGAATATATGTCAGGCTGAGCCTGTCGAAGCCTCTTTTCTGATTTCTCTATTACAAACACTTGAAAAGGGTAATTATGGCTGTTATCTTTCTTTTTGTACAACTCGGGTTAGCAAATCGACATTTCGGAAATTAATACTATTGAGATGGGTCATAGCTGTGTAGTTTAGTTCTCAAGCCAACAAAAAACGTTATGGATAAACTTGATATAAAAAAATTGAAATTAGAATTAGCTATTAATGCAAAAAGCGGAATTGATTTTATTATTTCTGCCTCTATTGTCTGGACTGCTATTGCTTATATATGGACATTACCGAGTGAGCCATACAACAAAAGTATTTTGACATTTTATGTTGGAATTACGATGCTGCCTTTAGCACTGGTCGTATCAAAAATTCTCAAGACGCGATGGACCACAAAAACAAATCCGTTACAGCCATTGGGGATGTGGCTAAATTTAGCACAGCTCTTTTACTTTCCTTTTTTGTTCTTCATTTTGAGAGATAATCCAAGTTATTTTGTGATGACCTATGTAATAATAACAGGGGCTCACTTTTTTCCTTATGCATGGTTCTATGATGAAATGGGCTACGCTATTTTTGCTGGGATCATTTCTATAGGAGCTTTAGTAGTTGCTATTAACGTCGAAGTTGAGAAAATGTACTTCGTACCGCTATATATGGTATTATGTCTGCTGTTATTGACTATCTGGTTACTTATATCCAACAAACGAAAAAAAGTGAGTGAGAGCAAAGAACTGAGTTAAAAAAATAAGTCTCCATCGACAAGTGCTCAGGGCAGGTTTATAATTTAATTGTGAGTACACACTGTTTCATGGTAACTCATCAAATTTTAGCGGTTTATCCCACTTTTTTACGGAAAGCCGCAAAGATCTCGGGCTATGTACCCTTATTTTAGGCTGATGTTTGGTGGCTGTAGGAATTGTATGGATATTGTAAGAAAGACCGACAACAACTACTTACAAACGACAATAGTTAATTGTATTTGGTTGTCAGCGTTTGTAATCGAACATTATACATAAAGGAAATAACGACAATTGTTTGTATGCAGTTGTTGGTACCAATTAGAAAAAGAACCAAATGAAAACACTTAAGGAAGTAATACAAGATTGTCAACTATCTTTTTCTGAAATAACTAAAGACTATAAAACTGATTATGACCAAATATTTAGTCGAGAAAAGGATTGGTTAAACAATGTTGAAGAAAAAACATTTCGTCTATCCGACAATGTACGTGCCGATATAGAATATGTAATTTCAAAACTTAAAGAGGAAGGATATAAATTTAAAGAGTCTGACACCGACAAACTCTCCTTATTTATAAGCCAAATTAATGGCATCATTCGAATTGCAAATCGAATAAACAACTTTAAAGAAGGAACCACATTAGATAATAGTCAAACGCTTAAGCTGTTTGAATTATTCAACAGCATAAAATCAACCAAAAAATTTATTGATTTTGATTTTACCCTTAACAAAAACTTAAAGTCATTCATTGTACATCTTTTTTCCGTTGTTAAGCATTGCCAATCGCCAGACACCTATCCTATTTATTATAAATATTGGAAAAACATATTAGGTGAAGTTTTAAAGAAAGATGATGATTATGATAGTCTTTGTTTTTTTTATCAAACAGCACCATCCCCAAAACACCTTAGTTTGGGAACATACTTTGGGACTTTAGGAACCGTACTTGCAAGAAAGATTTCGGAGAATCAAATTATTAAAGAAGAGGATGATAAGAATTATAAATACATCAGAAACAAAATACTAAACATCCACTATTTTGATATAATCACTGGCTACAAAAGGAAGCCTAATTATTATCTAATAGGCTCGAAATATGGGGAGAATAATGATGTTGATGTATTCCCAAAAATGTTAGAAAACAATGTCGTTTCGGTCGGCTTCGCTTCTCATCTTGACCTAGGTGACTTTTACTTAACTGATGATGCTGAAATTGTCGAATATCTGAAAGAAGAAAATGAAGTCCGTAATTCTTACAATGCACTAAAGCTATTCTTAAATATAAAAGTTGGTGACAAAGTCGCTATTAAAGCAAGTGGGTCACCGAAGGGTAAAAAAGGGTTTTTGTCAATTGTTGGCATCTTTGAAGTTGTACAAAATAAAGATGGAGAAGTTTACAGCCATGATCCAGACGGTTTGGGTCACACACTTAATGTTAAAGTTGTAGATGCTCCCATTTATAAAGAGTTCGAACTCGGTGGGTATGGCTCAACAGTTCACAAATTATCTAAACAAGACCATATAAGTCAAATTTTCAATCAAACTAATAAAAAGAGTAGTCTATTTCTTGAAACGAAAGACAAATTTGAAAATTCAATTTTTGAAAATTATATCAAGTTTCTCAGAAAAATCAATTCTGAATTAGGACTTATGCCTCATGATGAACGTGTGGTTTATAGCGTAAGGGATAATCGACTGAATTTTACAGTTGGACAACGTTATAGCTTCAATCTTTATTTAAATGATTCAAGAGGGATTTACGGAGTTATTTCAAAAGAAAAACTACTTGATAGCAGTGAGCCTTATGATGGCAATCCCCCACAACCATTTTATAACTACTATACAGATTTTGAGCCATCCAATAAAGACTGGAACTCTATTTCAGAAGCTATTAAAGATGAGCTAAATCGGACAACCAAATCTGGATTTATAAGACATAATAATTCAGATTTTGAAAACTATGTTTTTGAATTATCTAAAGAAAAAATCGTGAATAATGACAATATGAAATTAAGTCTAAACACAATACTATACGGACCTCCAGGGACTGGTAAAACACATATCCTAAAAAACCAATACATGGATATTTTTACAACTTCTGAAAGCTCAATAACAAGACAAGACTTTTTAAAAGACATTATTCAAAATTGTTCTTGGTGGCAAGTGATAGCTTTAGCTGTTTTAGAATTAGGAAAAACAAAAGTTGCAGATATTTTCAATCATGAATATGTACAAGTAAAAGCTCAACTTTCAAATTCTACAACCGTAACACAGACAATTTGGGGTCAATTACAAAGCCATACCGTTGAAGATTGTGAACATGTAAAAGTTTCTCGAAGAATGCCTCCTATGATTTTCAATAAGACAGAAAAATCTGAATGGGAAATCCTTCAAAATGAAGTTGAAGAACAATCACCAGAATTGTTAGAGCTTAAATCGAAAATTGAAAACTTTGAAAGTGTTCCAAATAAAAGAATTGAGCGATATGAATTTCTAACATTTCATCAATCGTATTCTTATGAGGATTTTATTGAAGGAATTAAACCCGAGTTAGCAGAAAGTGATGTTTCTTATAAAATAGAAGAAGGTGTATTTCAAAAAATGTGTAATAGAGCTAGAAATGACTCCTCAAACAATTACGCAATTTTCATTGATGAAATTAATAGAGGTAATATTTCTTCAATTTTTGGAGAATTAATAACTCTTATTGAAGACGATAAACGAGAAGGGAAGCCTAACGAAATTAAGGCTACATTACCCTATTCTAAAAAACATTTCTCAGTACCAAATAACCTCTATATAATCGGCACAATGAATACTGCTGACCGCAGTGTTGAAGCTTTGGACACGGCACTTAGGAGAAGATTTTCGTTTATTGAAATGAACCCTGAACCAGCAAAATTAAGTATGGAAGAGTTTAAATGTACAGGAATCGACTTAGAAGCTTTATTGAATGCTATTAATTCTCGTATAGAGAAACTTCTCGATAAAGATTATTGCATTGGTCATTCATACTTTATGACCATTAAAAATCGTCAGTCACCACTTGAAGAAATCAAGATTATTTTTCAGAATAAAATTCTTCCTCTACTTCAAGAATACTTCTACGGAGATTGGGGTAAAATACTTCTCGTTATTGGGAAAGAATTTGTAGCAACTAAGGAAAATACAATCAAATTTCTTTCAACAGATAGTTATGATGACTTTGAAGAATATGACGAAAAACCTATTTACAATTTCACCAATCCATCTAGTTGGACAATCGATTCTTTCAAGTCTATTTATGAGTAGTTCCAAAAACATATTACAAGTTTTTGAACATCATACTTTGAAGGTTGTAGAAGCATCCCCTTTTAAAATGGTTCATTTTAACGCTCTCGAAAAGTACGGATATAAGACAAAGGAAAAATTCTTTTCAGTAGGTAATAAACGAATCAAATTCAATAATTATGTTGGAGTGATTCAAGTTAAAAATCTTACAATTGAAATACTTCCAAAAGCAGATAATAATGGAGATGACAAAGCATCAAAAGATAAATGGCATAATGCACTAATTACAATGTTAAAAGAGTGCAAACTGATAAAGCTTAATACAATCTCTAATGCTAAATTAAAGCTTAAATCTGCATCAATTTTAGACCTGTATTATGACTTGTTTTTATCTGAAACCGAAAGGATTTTCAAACACGGCTTAAGAAAAAACTATAGATCTATTGAGGAAAATCTTAATAAAGTAAAAGGCAAGATTCTATTCACTAATCACATTCGTAAAAATGCATTTCATAAGGAAAGATTTTTTGTCGAACATAAAACATTTGATGCTGATAATAAGTTAAATCAAATATTACTAAAGGCTTTACTAGTACTAAAAACAATAGCACATAGCCCCAATCATAATATTAGGATTAACAAACTACTCTTAAATTTTGAGGATATTTCTGTAGAAAATATCACAGAAAAATGCTTTGAAAAAATAAAGTTCGATAGAAACACAGAGAGATATAGACAAGCAATAACTTTAGCAAAGCTTATTATTTTAAGATACTCTCCAGATTTAAAAGGTGGAAATGAAAACGTTTTAGCAATTATGTTTGACATGAATATGCTCTATGAAAACTACGTTTATCGTAAATTAAAAGCATTACAAAATGATCTAGCTAATCCGATTATTAAAGTTAAAGAGCAAAATAGGACACCTTTTTGGGAGACAAGAGGTTTAAGGGCAGATATTGTTGTAGAAACCCAAGATAAAAGACTCGTAATAGATACAAAATGGAAAGTTCTGAAAGATAATAAACCATCTGATGCTGACCTCAAGCAAATGTTTGTTTACAACCTGCATTACGATACAGACTTGAGCATTTTACTGTATCCTAAAACAACTTTAGAATCTTCAGAAAAGAAACCATTTCGAGATGAGAAATTTAAAGCCTTGAATTGTCAAGTTGCTTTTACTGACCTTTTCAATGAAGAAGGTAAACTTGAGAAAGATTTGGGAAAAAGAATTTACAATGAATTATTAAAAGAAGAAATAAAAACTGGTGCCAACAATGTATAAAAGCAATTGCGGTTCTTGTGCAAACTTGAACCGTTTTTGCATTTAATTAAGTATTTTACATTTCGAAAGGTAAGAGCGTTTTTATCCGCTACTGCTTTTATACTAACCATTGGCCAGTAATTTGAGAAAATCGAAGTCTATGATAAAAAAAGTAATTGTTGGAATTTTAACAATCGGAATATTTAGTTGCGACTCTGACAAAAAGAAAGCCAACTCTAACGAAACGTATTCAGACATTAATATTGTAGGTGCAATGAAAAATGTTATGTGGAAAGGAGAATTAAGTGGAAGTATTAATCTCGATACTATTTCTAATAAAAAAGGACTTTATGGACTTGGACCAGAAAGTTATCTGACTGGAGAATTACTTATAAATGATGGACAAAGTTATGTTTCAAAAGTCACCTCTGATTCAACTATGATGGTTGAAAAAAGATTTGATGTCTCAGCACCTTTCTTGGTGTATACCAATGTAACCGAATGGAATGAAATAGAATTAGCCTCTAGCATAAAGTCTATTAAAGACATTGAAAAATTAGTTGACGAAAAAACGACTGACCTTAAAAGACCTTTTGTATTCAAACTAACGGGAAGAATATCAAAAGCAATTATTCATATTCAAAATTTACCTAAAGGAACAAAGGTTTCGTCACCAAAAGAAGCTCACGAAGGACAAACCAACTATGACCTACAAGATGAAGAAGTTGCAATTATTGGTTTCTTCTCAACTGAACACGAAGGGATTTTTACACATCACGATTCAAACATTCATTTACACTTAATCACAAACGATGAAAGTAAAATGGGACACTTGGACGAGGTGGAAATTGAGAATATGAAATTATATTTGCCGAAGAAATAAAAACTGCTGGCAACAAAGAACGGAGTTAAAATCCTAGTCTGCTTCGCAAAGTGCTCAGGGCAGGGTCTTTAGCTATTCCCGAACATATTTATCATAAAATCTTCGTGCTTATACTACGGCAAAAGCATGTTGTAAACGCCTGTTGTGTATACTGATAATATATTACTAGGATTACGTCAATTTCCATCTTCGCTTTCGACGCTTTGGTAGGGGAAAGAAAATGTAATTCCAAGTTCCAAATTCCAAAACCCAACTTTTATATTCAAACCTTTAAAGAATATGGACTATATCATTTTCCATCCTTTAGTCCCGAAGCTTCGTAGGGGAAGGAAAATGTAATACTCAAATCTCAATTTATTTTGAGTATTTTGATTAAAGTACCAACATACCAACATACCAACATACCAACCTACCAATAACCAAAAGACGGTTCGGCTATTTTGCATGATTTTGAGTTGACACTTTCATAGTGTTACTTTTTGAACTACATTGTTAACAACAAAAACTAATTCTTCTAAACTTCAGCAAATAAAACGATCTCTTAAATGGAATGGATAACCAACCCAGATATTTGGACTGCATTTTTAACCTTATGCGCTTTGGAAATAGTTTTAGGGATTGACAACCTTATTTTTATTTCGATTTTGGCAAATAAATTACCTAAAGAAAAACAATCTAAAGCACGACAGCTTGGATTAAGTTTAGCTTTAGTTTTAAGAATTGGATTACTTTTTTCAATTTCTTGGATAATGAGTTTAACAAAAGATTTATTTAGTATATCGGAACATGGTATTTCGGGACGTGATATAATTCTAATTTTAGGAGGGCTTTTTTTAATTTATAAAAGTGTCACTGAAATACATGAAAAAATGGAGAATACTGAATCTACGTTGGTTGTATCGACAAAAATTGTAACATTTAGAAATATAGTCCTTCAAATTCTTCTTATTGATGTGGTGTTTTCTCTTGATTCTGTAATTACTGCAGTTGGAATGACTGAACATATTAGCATAATGATTGCGGCGGTAGTTATCTCAATGATTATTATGATGATATCTGCAACTACTTTAAGTGATTTTGTCAATAAGCATCCGGCAATAAAAGTATTAGCACTTGCCTTTTTATTAATGATTGGAGTTGCTCTTATTGCTGAAGGAATGGATTTCCATATTCCAAAGGGTTACATTTATTTTTCAATGGCTTTTGCTGTTCTTGTTGAATTCATTAATATCCGAATTGGAGCAAGAAGAAATTCTAATTCAAAATAATTTATTCGAGCAATTATTTAATCTGTTGTATTGGCACTAATGTACAACTGGCAGCATATAGCAAAGCGCAAAGTAAGAATGAACTCCTTGTAGCATCCATTGGACATTATTTTTGATCATAGAGTCTTCTTTATTTTATTCTAGTAGAATCTTGTTTAGAATGTAAATTGTGTGGATATTGAGGAGTAAACCGACAACAAATGTTTACAAACGACAGTAACTATTTGTAGTCGTTTGTAACTACTTGCATATGGAAACTATATATAAATGAAATAACTACAATTGTTTGTATGCAGTTGTT